>OBCT01000033.1_pt1 | contig 137322 bp, 108 predicted proteins | sample 1495981 | NCBI WGS metagenome assembly OBCT01 (sample SAMN04168658, study PRJEB22393) | human gut metagenome | biome: human gut microbiome; feature: stool | host: Homo sapiens | collected 2014-03-24
CTATCTTTGCCATATCTTATTAGTTTGGATATTTCCCCCGTTTTGGCCGTCAAACCTTATTTTCGGGGGAATACCTAAAGATACAAAAAAGCCAACTAATTCGCAATAATTTGTGTATGAATTAGTTGGCTGATTTTGTAATATTTAATGAATGTCCCTAAAACAGCTTAGTCTAAAGGAAGGAAACGCTTGGTCTGCCCGGGAAAACGACTTATAAGTTCTATAAAGAGAAAAACAGACAGAATCAAGGCATCCATTCCACAATACCTGTCACCGGATGCTGCCTTCTCCAGTTTTCAAACTCTGCATACGTCCGCACTCCGTCCCGAAGGACAGCCTGATAATATTCCACTCCCATGCAATATTCTGTATCCGGCGTTTCATATTTCAAACGCAGAATCGCTTTCCTCGTCTCCTCAGTCAGGACTGCCTTAATCCGTTCAGCCATCTTTTCAAAATAACCGTCATAACGGGAGTGCTTCAATATATGAATCATATCCATCTTCCAGGCACCGTTCTCCGGGTCTTCATACCAGGCATGCCACTCGATACATGCTTCTTCCGTATCCAAAAGATTGTTATAAGTTATCCGCTTAACAAACGGGTTTTCCGCCAGCTTCGCCATCGCCATGAAGCTGCCGGCCGGAGTCAGAGGAGAAGAATAAATATGGAAATCCACATCCCGGTTCTTCACTAATAATCCCATATTCAATGAACCCACCAAATTAATCTCTGCCCCGACAGACTTCCAAATATTCATAACATCGGTCTTGCGTATCACTTCCCATGCTTCCCGCTGATTCTTTTCGGCTAATTCCAATATATGCTCCATAAATCTTTTCTTGTTTTTGAAAATGCAAAAATAAAGAAAAACCGTCACATAGAGGCAGGAAATGTGGTCCTATTCTCCTATACGGCAAATCAGTTTAACCTACATATTTTTTTAGAAATAGAAAACAAAACAATATATGGTAGGTATTATTCTAAAAAACTTTTTTATCTCCTCACAGCAAACAATTCAGCTTCCACCGTCCAATGCTCACCGTCTGTACGCACCAAACGTTGCCAATGAAAAGAAGTCTGTGTTATTTCGGAGAATACCCAACGCAGATTGTCATTATTTACCACCGTCTGGACAATTCTGTCTTTCTCCCATCTAGCCTCCAATTGGGTGGCTCCTCCCAATTCCGTATATAAAATATCCCAAGCCAACGTATCCGGATTATACATCCGCACCGTTGTCCCATAAGCAGCATCCGGTTGATAATTAGTCAAACGCTCCTTACGTGAAGGACAGATAAAAACGTCTTGAATAGCCGTTCCTTCCAATATCCACTGAAAAATCCACTCTCCTTTGATATGCCTCTCTTCAGCAGTTCCATAACAATCAATCCATTCAAAATCCCATTCTCCCACGAAATGCCCGAAAAGGTTGTGCTCGGCAGGCACAATATTACTTTTGTTTTTGCTGACCAAAGCTTTGATAAATTCTTTCATACTCTCTATTATATATGAAAACAAATATAGAATAATTCCTTATCATTACCCATTAAAAAGTAAACTTTTCCCTTGCCATGAACAAATTATTTATATATTTGTCGGCATTACTAATTATATATCATTTAAGTCACAAAACATGAAAAAGCTATCATTCATTATTACATTTGTATTTCTGTCCATCCTGTTCGTACAGGCCCAACAGGCTAAATACGTTTTCTATTTCATTGGCGACGGGATGGGTGTTAACCAAGTATTAGGTACAGAAATGTATCGCTCCGAACTAAAAGGAGAGATTGGTATCACCCCACTGCTTTTCACACAATTTCCCTTTGCTACTGTTGCCACCACATTCTCTGCTACCAATGGCGTAACCGACTCAGCAGCTGCCGGGACAGCACTTGCCACAGGCAATAAAACCAAGAACGGAACATTAGGAATGAAGAAAGACTTGGAGACTAAAATAAACAGTGTGGCGGCATGGGCAAAAGACAAAGGATGCCGGGTAGGTATCAGCACAAGTGTCAGTGTAGACCATGCTACTCCGGCCGCTTTCTATGCACATCAGGCACAGAGAAGCAGTTATTATAATGTAGGTCTTGATCTGATTAAGGCCAATTACGACTTCTATGCCGGCTCCGACTTCCTTGATCCTACCAATAAAAAAGGAGGCGATGGAAGCTCGGAAAGTCTATATACCCTGGTAGATAAAGCAGGATACAGCGTGGCACGCGGTTATAAAGACTATCAAAAGAAAGCCAAGAAATCAGACAAAATGATTCTGCTACAACCATCTTCTGCCACCGATGTCAGTGCTATTCCATACGCTATAGACCGTAAGAAAGGTGACATGACCTTAGCCGAAATAACCCGTGCCGGTATCAATTTCCTGTCCAAAGATCTTTCCAAAGGTTTCTTCCTGATGGTTGAAGGTGGAAAAATAGACTGGGCTTGCCATAGCAATGATGCGGCAACCGCATTCAATGAAGTGGTTGACCTAGACGATGCCATCAAAGTAGCTTACGAATTCTACGAACAACATCCCGACGAGACACTGATAGTGGTGACAGCCGATCATGAAACCGGTGGCATCGTATTGGGCAAAGGCCCCTACACACTCAATCTTCAGGCTTTGAAATCACAAAAAGTCAGCGAAAGCGACTATACCCGAATCATTAATAATTTAAGAAAAAAATATAAGAACCAGGTATCTTGGGAAGTAATCAAACAATCACTGAAAGATAATTTCGGTTTTTGGGATAGCATCCAATTAAATGAAAAACAGGAAGCGCGATTAAAGAAAGTATATGATGAATCGTTCGGTGGTCAGAAAGTAGATTTACAGAAGAGCGAATATCAGCAGGACGAACCTTTGGCCTCTGAAGCCAAAAAGATTTTGAATGATATTGCCCTTGTAGGCTGGACCAGCGGCGGACACTCCGGCGGCTATGTTCCCGTATTTGCCATCGGTGCAGGTGCAGAGTTATTTCAAGGCCGGATAGACAATACCGAAATTCCGGTGAAAATAGCAGAAGCAGCAGGCTATCCGAATTAATCGAAAGTAAGATAGTGCGATAATCGTTTTAAGTCTTTCTCGGTAAACTCTTCATAAAGGGATAACTGAGAAAGGCTTTTTAATTTATCCTTCTTTCTCCGAAACTCAATAATAACCCGAGCCTGATAATAGTTAATATAAGGATGTGCACGCAGTCTGTCTAACCCTGCTTTATTGGCATTTATCCGATGAATTGGACCATTTTCTACTTTAAACCAACGCTGCATATCAGAAGTAATCCATTTGAGTTCCTGTAATTGACCTACATCATAGAATCCTCCCAACTGATTCCGATAGGCAACAATAGCCCGTGCAATTCCAATCCCTATTCCCGGAATTTTCTTCAGTTCCGTAGTATCCGCCCGGTTCAAATCAATCAAGGTCCCTTCGGGATATTTATAAAAAGCCAACGTATCACGCTTCTCTACTTCCGCATAACGCAAAGTATCAGATTTCTTCTGAAATGATTCGGATATATAAATATAAGGTTCCAAAATATGAAACTGCTCTTCCGTCATTCCATAAATACGTGAAAAAGCTTCCGCAGTGGCAAACTTTCCACCTGCCTGCCTATACTTTATTATATTGTGAGCAATAAAAGGAGGCAACCCAAGTTGTAAGAACTCGATGGAATCGGTTAAATTAGGTTCGAACGGTGCTAATATCACCTTCCTTTTTACAACCTCTTTCTTTTTGAATGAGGCATTCCTTTTATGCTCGATTGTCTGAATACCGGCTAGGAACCGTTCCATTTCTTCAAATGATTCCTGACCGGTTTCTTTACTCGATTCTTCTATCAGATAAGGAGAAACCAGCCAAACTCCGATTATCGTAACAATCATTCCAAGCAAGAAAACTATAGCCTTGCGTTCTCCTTTAGAGAAATAGAAAAAATCTTTCCACATTATTGCACTAAATCAAGCCCAATTCATTGATGAAAATCAAGGCAATACCAATGGGTGCAATGAATCTCAGAATAAATATATAGACATTAAAGAAACCCGCTTTCAAAGTACCTTCATTGGTCAACTCAGCATAAGAGACCGAACGCTTCAAATACCAGCCGACAAATATACATACCAACATTCCACCCAACGGAAGCATAATTTTGGCAGTAACAAAATCCAGTAAATCAAAGAAACCTTTGTCAAACAGCGTATATTTCTGCATCACACCCAATGACAAGGATGAAAGTGCTCCAATCAATATACATCCGAAAGTTACCATCTTGGCCGCACGCCCACGAGTAAAAGCAAACTCCTCATGCAAAAAAGCTGTAACCACCTCATGCAAAGAGATAGTGGATGTCAGTGCTGCCAAAGCCAATAACACATAGAACAATACAGAAAAAACATACGCCAGGAAAGGTATCCCGCTAAATGCTTGCTGGAAGACATTAGGCAGAGTAATAAATATCAAAGAAGGACCGGCATCGGGCTGAATGCCAACCGAAAATGCCGCAGGGAAAATAATGACACCTGCCAATACTGCAACAAATGTGTCGATGACTCCTACACTCAACGCCGTATTCCCCAACTTTGTCTCTTTTCCAAAATAAGAGGCATAAGTGGAGAGACATCCCATCCCCAAGCTCAGGGAGAAAAAGGCTTGTCCCATGGCACCCAAAAATACATCACCGGTCACTTTACTAAAATCCGGCTTTAACAGGAACTCTAATCCCTTTTCCGCATTTGGCAAAGATAATGAACACACTGCAAGCAGGATAATAAGAATAAAAAGTACCGGCATCAAAATCTTAGAGGATTTCTCAATGCCATCTTTCACCCCTTTTACAATAACAAAATGGGTAAGCAATAGAAAGACCACCAACCAAATCAACGGACGAACCGGATCCTGAGAGAAAGCTTCAAAAGCCAGAATAAAATCATCCGGTCTTTTGTTCGCAAATTCATTCGCACCTGCTTCCAAAATATATTCCAGTGTCCATCCCGCCACAACAGAATAATATCCCAAAATTAGAAATCCTGCCAATACTCCTAAATAACCTAACCATTTCCAATGAGTACCCGGTGCTAAAACGGAATATGCTTTACCCGTACTCGCCTTTGAATGGCGTCCTACTGTAAACTCGGCCATCATAATCGGCATGCCTAATACAAGGACACACGCCAAATATATTAAAATGAACGCCGCACCGCCATGATTTCCCGTTTCGTAAGGGAAACGCCATATATTACCCAGCCCTACTGCCGAACCGGCAGCCGCCAGTATCGCTCCTATCTTACTCCCGAAATTTACTCTTTCGCTTTTTTGCATAAAAAACTATCAATTTATTATAATTCGAAACCTATTGGGGTGCAAAAGTATAAAATTAATCGTACTTTTGCGATGAATAACTAAAATTTTAAAGTATGCTATATTATTTTAGAAGATATCCGCTATCCTTGGTAATTATGGCTGTTATCTTTTACTTATCTTTTTTCACTCCTCCGAAAAGTAATTTGGAAGAGATTCCCAACATAGACAAGTTAGTTCATGTCTGTATGTATGGAGGGCTTTGCAGCATTTTGTGGTTCGAATATTTAAGAACCCACAGAATGATAAACTGGAGCCATATTCTATGGGGAGGTATCCTTGCACCGATAGCCATGAGTGGATGCATAGAGCTGATGCAAACTTATCTCACGACCAATAGAAGCGGAGACTGGCTTGATTTTTTAGCTAATAGCACAGGAGTATTGTTAGCTGTTGTGTTCGGATATTATGTGATCCGCCCGTTTTTGTGGCGTAAGTTCTAAAAAGAAACGCCGGCGATTCTTCACGAACAGCCGACGTAATGATAAAAGTCAAAGTTATATAATAAAGATAGAGAGTCAACTTAACGAAAATCCTTCAATTCATTCTGTAATCTTTGACGTGTAAAGAAAATGCGGCTCTTTACGGTTCCTAATGGTAATCCCAGCTTCTCTGCAATTTCTCTATACTTGAAGCCTGATACATACATGGCAAAGGGGACGCGATAGTCTTTTGGCAAAGCATTGACTACACGGTGAATTTCTTTTAAATCATAAGCACCTTCGGTAGAATCAAATCCACTTTCTTGCGAAAAGTTCAAGTGAAACAGATTGTCTGTCTGGTCAACAAAAGTCTGATCACGTACAGTCTTACGGTAATTATTAATAAATATATTGCGCATGATGGTATACATCCATCCTTTAAAATTTGTATCGGGAGTAAATTTCTCCTCATTATCTAATGCTTTCAATGATGTTTCCTGCAACAGGTCATTTGCTTCTTCTCTATCAGCTGTCAGTTTAAATGCGAAACGGAATAATTCCGATTGAACATTCAGTAAATGCTGTGTAAAGTCGACTGTCTTCATACCATTTTATTTTTAAGTTGTTATTTTTTCTGTTTTTAATTTCTGTTGCAATATTAACGACTTCTTGTAAAAGAGATAACAGAAAAACTAACAACAAAAGGGGCAAAAACTGCCAAGTAACAGTTTTTACCCCCTAATATAACAGTTAACAGGTGGTTGAGAATTAACTTTTATGCACCTCCCTGACCGCCACCGGTACTACCGGAACCGCTTCCGCCACCTTTCAAATCATCATTATTGATACTACGAGCTGCTTTTTTCACCTGCGCTTTTAGCTCACCAAATCTCCAACTGATATTGATGCCATAATAGCGGTTGGGGGATTTACTCTTGCTCCACGAAATAAAAGTAGAAGTCGTAGTAGAATTATCATAAGTATTATATTTACTAAAGATATTAGACGCATTCATAGAGACCGTCAGGCGTTTCTCTTTCAAGAAAGAACGACTCAGGCTAAATCCATAGTAAGTATAAGATGAACCCTTTCCTTGTAATGAAATATAAGGAGTGCCTCCACCGCCATACACACTAAAACGAATATCCCACGGTAATGTCTGTTGTGCATTACCAAAGAAGTTACCTTGATAACCATGGTTACGAGCTGTGAACTCTTCATTATCACTCTTATAATCAGAGTAAGAGCCACTGGCATTGATAGAGATTCTTGTCTTAGAGCCCGGATTCCAGTTCATCCACAACGAAAGACGTGTGCGGTTTGTATGACCAATATTGCCATAGGTATTATTCTGTACACCGTTCTCCATAAATGAATAACGCTCAATACCATTATTTACAAACGAATAGTTCAAACTTAAGTTCATATTAAACTTTTGTGAGAAAGAACTGTAAGTCATTCCCACTGAATGAGACTTCTCACTATCCAAGTCAGGATTACCATAGCTGATGCTTGTCGGATTACTTGTATCTCTAAACGGATTCAAATACCAAATACTCGGACGACTGATTCGCATGTTATAATTTGCACGAATGGTTTTGGTAGGTGCAAGCTGATAAGTAAAGCTGGCCGAAGGAACTAAATCATCGAAATTACTGTCGAAGTTTCTGTCAGGCATATACTTATATTCCACATCCATAATAGTATGTTCGAAACGTACACCCGCCTTACCGCCAAACTTACCCAATTTCAACTGATAATCGGCATAAGCAGCCAAGATATCTTGATCTTGATTAAATTTGCTGGTCAAATCATTATCCGGCTGATAGATATTATTGTCATCGGCTTTAAAATACTTACTGTCACTCTGATTTCTACGTAAAATGTACTTAACACCGGCATCTATCTGATGTTGCTTGGTGATTGGATTGGTATAGTCAAGCTGGAAAGTATGTTCATCAGTACGAGCATCATTGTCATAATGCTGATCCCTCAAATAATCCATGCTGTAAGGATAATCCTTCACTTCTTCATATTCTGTATAAGCCTCACTATTATCGGGAGAACCGTTATAACGATATGAGAAAGTCAGAAATTCGCCTTTTTTCTTAAAAGAACGCTGATAGTCGAAATTAAATCCCACACTGGCCCATTCCGATTCATTACGGCTCAACGTATTATAACTGTAAGCATGTTCTTTTTGGGCGTTCAGCATGTTCGTGCTTCCATAGCCATTGTTCTTAAACTTTCCTCCAAACATATTCATAGAAAAAGTAATAAGATTCAGAGTATCAATTTCATAACTACCCTCCATACTGCCATATTGGAAATTGCCTTTATGCTTGGAAGAGCTTTCCGAACTCAAATACTTATAATCATCCGAAGTGAAATCTTCGCGACCACTTGAACTATAAGAACGCGGACTGGTATTATGATTATAAGCATAATTTCCGGTAACAGTAAATTTACCGATCTGAACTGTTCCATATCCGCTGGCATTATAACCGCGATTGCTGACACCACCATTCAAAGTGACTGTATAACCTTCCATTCCGCCACCGGTAGTAATGATGTTCAAGATACCACCGACACCTTCCGCATCATATTTTGCACCCGGGTCAGTAATAACTTCAATAGACTTCACAGAGTTGGCCGGCAAGCTCTTCAATACTTCAGTGGGATTGTTACTCATCATATTATTCGGCTTCCCGTTTACATGCACTTTAAAGTTGCTGCTTCCGTTTACCTGAATTTTATCTTCCCCGTCTACGGTTACCAAAGGTACCTTACGGAGCATTTCGAGAGTAGAATTCGTTTTTGAATCCGGGTCATCTTCAATGCTGTAAGTAACCTTATCAATTTCTGCTTTCACAAGTGGCTTCTGAGCGACCACTTCCACTCCTTTCAGCATTTCGGTTGCTTCTGCCATTTGAATATGACCTAAGTCCGCTACCTTCTTTGTATCAGATACAGTGAATTCTTTCTGTACGGTCCGCTTGCCGACAGAAGAAAAACTAATCAGATAAGTGCCCGGAGAAACGAGACGTTCACTAAACTTTCCATTCGTGTCTGTCACAGCCAGTTTTACCGGTTTGGCCGGATTACTCTTCAACGAAATACGAATGGTTGAATAAGGTTCTCCTTCATTTGATAAAGAATCTACTAAAACTCCTTTTACTGAGAACTGCCCTTGAGGACTTTTTTGAGCGTTTGCATTAAATGTCACACTAACAAAGAGCATGATAAAGATGCATAGAATGTTGTCTTTCATATATTAAAAAAGTGTTTGTTTGGTGCAAATATAGGCAAACTATAATATGTAGTTACTTTTATTACGTTAAATAAACTATAATGTTTCCCATCTGCAAAATGGAGTTTTCATAAGGGATGAGTTATAATAACGAACATCTCCGGTTACCTCCTGTCCGATGAAATGGGGCTTTTCATATGATTCATCCTCATATTTCAATTCTACTTCCGCAACAACAAGACCCTCATTATCACCATAAAATTCATCTATCTCAAATGTATGCTTTCCGCTTTTTACCAGATAACGAGTCTTGTCTATCACACCCGGTTCACACAATTTCATCAATTCTTCCGCTTCTTGCAGAGATATTTCTTTCTCCCATTCATAACGACTCATACCGGATGCATTAGAAGCCCCTTTTATAGTAAGATACCCCTTATCGCCCCGGATACGAACACGCACCGTACGTCCGCGGGCACTACAAATGTATCCTTGTACAATACGACTTTGCGAATATGCCTCCTGCTTATAGCTATCATCGACAACCAAAAATTTTCGTTCTATCTCCTGTGCCATCTTATTTCCTTATTAATATAACAAAAAAGTCCCGCACGGATTTTCCGGCAGGACTTCAGTTATTTCTTGCGGTTTTATCCATAGACAGCATACCCTACCATAGTGATCAGAGCCAGTACTATCAAAGCGATAAATATACCTTTTACTATTTTGTTTGCTTTCTCCTCTTCGTGCTTGCTATGATTAGCTTTCTTATTCTTTCCCATAAATATTTTATTTTAAGATTAAACTTTCTCTTTTGAGACCTTCAAAAGTACAAAGTTTCCGGGAGAAAACAAATAAATTACTTACTTTTTACGCATTCTCCGAACCCGAGAATTCCATGAGATACGCTTTAATAAAGTCGTCAATCTTTCCATCCATCACGCCATTTACGTCTGATGTCTGGTAGTTCGTGCGATGATCTTTCACACGACGGTCGTCAAATACATAACTTCTGATTTGCGACCCCCATTCTATCTTCTTCTTTCCGGCTTCTACCTTGGCCTGTTCTTCCATGCGATGCTGCAGCTCCTTGTCGTAAAGGATAGAGCGCAACTGGCGCATTGCATTTTCCTTATTCTTCGGCTGATCACGAGTCTCGGTATTTTCAATCAAGATTTCTTCTTCTTCTCCTGTATAAGGATCTTTATACTGATAACGCAAACGTACACCGGATTCTACCTTATTTACGTTCTGTCCGCCGGCTCCACCGCTTCGGAATGTATCCCAACTCATACGTGCCGGTTCAATATTTACCTCAATACTGTCGTCAACCAACGGAGTTACGAATACAGAAGCAAAAGACGTCATACGTTTTCCCTGAGCATTATAAGGAGAAACACGTACCAAACGATGCACACCATTCTCACCCTTTAAATAACCATAAGCAAAACTGCCTTCAATGTTCATAGTCACAGCTTTGATACCGGCCTCGTCACCTTCCTGAAGATTGGCGATGCTCAGTTTATAACCGTTTGTTTCGGCCCAACGCATATACATACGCATCAACATGGATGCCCAGTCCTGACTTTCGGTACCTCCGGCTCCCGAATTGATTTTCAGCACACAATCCATTTGGTCGGCTTCCTGACGAAGCATATTTTTCAACTCCAAAGATTCTACAGCAGTGAGCGCTTTGGAATAAGCGACATCCACTTCTTCCTCGGTCACCAAGTCATCTTTAAAGAAATCAAAAGACAATTCCAATTCGTCTGACAAAGTCTTTACCTCACGATATCCGTCAATCCATTTCTGAATCTCTTTTACTTTCTTCATCTGTGCCTCAGCTTTCTTGGCATCATCCCAAAATCCGGGCGCTTGTGTACGAAGCTGTTCTTCTTCCACCTGAACAAGTTTATTCTCAATGTCCAAGTATCTTTCGAGGGCAGCGGTACGTTCTTTTACGTCTTTCAGTTGCTCTATTGTTATCATTTTGAGGAATTTTTCTTTTAAGTTGCAAAGATATAACAATTTAGGCACTGATTACATGGATTTCACTGTTTTTAATGAAAGAACAATGCATTCCGTACAATCCGTGCCTAAAATACAAATGAATCAATTTCTTTATTCTTCGTACATCTTCTCTATTTCGGCAGCATAATTCTTATTCAACACATTGCGCTTTATCTTCAACGTATTAGTCAGTTCACCGCGTTCCATACTGAAAGGATGGGGCAATAAGGTAAAACGTTTAATCTGCTCATAATGTGCGAATTGCTGTTGAAGCGTATCAATTCGTTCCTTAAATAAATCGATAATCTGTTGGTCCTGCAACAGCTCTTCCATAGAAGCATACTTGATGCCTTTCTTTTCGGCGTACTCTTTTACCAATTTATATTCCGGAATGATTAAAGCCGAAACAAACTTACGCTCATCCGCAATAATGGAAATCTGATCGATATATCGGTCCACCACCAACTTAGCTTCGATAGCTTGAGGAGCAATATATTTCCCATTTGAAGTTTTAAACAAATCCTTAATACGCTCAGTAAGGAATAAATGTCCGTCCTTGATATAACCGGCGTCACCCGTATGAAACCATCCGTCTTCAGTAAAGGCAGCCTTTGTTGCCGCTTCTTTCTTATAATACCCATGCGTAATGCCGACACCGCGAAGCAATATCTCATTGTTTTCGCCAATCCTCACTTCCACATGCGGCATAATACGCCCTACAGAGCCTACCACATGATCAAAGTCATTTTCGCAAGACACGGTTGCAGTTGACTCTGTCAATCCATATCCCGCCACCATATTAATACCTACCGACAATATAAATTCCTGAACAGCAGGTGGAATGGCAGCTCCGGCAGTCGGAAAGAAGCGACCATTCTCAATACCGATGGTCTTCTTCAGCAAGCTATAAATAGTCTTCTCATAAAATTTGTATTTCATGTGAAGCAAGGCCGGAGGCGTAAGTCCCTTGCATACATATCCTATATTATGCTCACGACCTACTTTCAATGCATCCAGCATCAGTTTTTTCTTCACTCCGGTCGTTTCATTGATTTTCTCCTGAACTCCGGAATACACTTTCTCCCAAAAACGAGGGACACTGCACATGGCTGTCGGACGAATCTCCTTGATGGTCTTCTGAATATCCACCGGACGCAAATTGATAGCCAACTGGCAACCCATAGAAATACACCAATAACTCCAGGCACGCTCAAACACATGGGTAAAAGGCAGGAAATTCATCACTACTTCTTGGTCACCCAATTGCGGGAAACGCTCATTGTGTGCCTTGATAGCTCCTTCATAACAAGAATGATGTAACATTACCCCCTTGCTGTCGCCCGTCGTTCCACTGGTATAAAGGATATTGGCAATATCCCCATTACCCGATTCGGCAATGCGCTTGTCCACTTCCGCCTGATGTTGACGAGCTTTGCCCAACTTCAGGAATTCGTCAAAGTAAATCGAAGAGGTATCACGCTTATCGCGCTTTACATCCTTATCAAAAATAATAATCTGCTTCAATTGTGTGCCAAGCGACATCACCCGGAAGGCAACATCATACTGTAACTGTTCACCCACAAAAAGGTAATGGATATCCGCATCCCCCAGCATATAAAGCACTTGGGCCTCCGAGCTTGTGGCATAAAAAGGAATAGTCACTGCACGAATACCAAAAGCGCCAAAATCCACATAAAGGCATTCGGGCTTATTTTGAGAAAAGACACCAATATTTTCTTGTACACCTACACCTAACTCAAGAAGTGCATTGGAAGTCGTTGTTACCGTTTCGGCAAATTGTTTCCATGAGACCGGAACCCAAGTTTCAGTATCATAATCACGATATTTCAGGGCTACACGGTCGCCATATTTCTCAGCCTGACGCTGAATCAGGACAGATAATTGGGAATTGCTCATTATAAATTATTTTAAATACGTGGCAAAGTTATCGTTTAATTTGGAATTATCCATCATAAACAGGCATTAATTTTCCCGACCAATCAAAGAGTTACAAGAATCCCGTCTTTAAAATTAGTTGCATACATAACTTAATTATCACTACTTTTAAGCATACTTTACCGGGCAAAAATCGTATCTTTGCCGCACAATAATTATAAAATCGATATGATTGACTTAGCATATTACACTTCAGAAGCAACCACGTTGCTGAATTCGCTAATAGGCATCCCTTCGCTGAGCAGAGAAGAGGAAGCTGCTGCCGATTTTCTTCAAAACTATATTGAAGAGACCGGTATTATGACAGGCCGTTCGGGAAACAACATTTGGTGCATCAGCCCCATGTTTGACTTGAACAAACCTACTATCTTGCTCAATTCGCACATCGATACTGTAAAGCCTGTGAACGGCTGGCGCAAACATCCCTTCACTCCGAAGGCTGAGAACGGAAAAATTTACGGACTGGGCAGTAATGATGCGTGTGCCAGTGTAGTATCTTTATTTCAAGTTTACCGTCATTTATCTACCACCGAACAGGCTTATAACCTTATCTTTTTGGCTTCATGCGAAGAAGAAGTGTCAGGCAAGAACGGTATTGAAAGTGTTTTGCCCCAGCTTCCACCCATTGCATTGGGTATTGTAGGAGAACCAACAGAGATGCAACCTGCCATAGCAGAGAAAGGTTTGATGGTGGTCGATGTGACAGCTCACGGAAAAGCGGGGCATGCAGCACGCAATGAAGGTGACAACGCTATATATAAAGTATTGGAGGATATCAGGTGGTTTCGTGACTATCGTTTTCCAAAGGAGTCTCCTTTATTGGGACCGGTCAAAATGAGTGTTACCCAAATCAATGCCGGAACCCAACACAATGTCATTCCCGATATCTGCACGTTTGTTGTAGACATCCGCAGTAATGAATGTTATTCCAACGAAGAATTATTTAATGAAATCAGCACTCACATCAAGAGTGAAGCCAAAGCGCGTTCGTTCCGTCTGAATTCATCCCACATTGATGCTGGACATCCGTTTGTCAGACGTGCTATTCAGTTGGGCCGTGTTCCATTTGGCTCGCCTACCTTGTCCGATCAGGCTTTAATGAAATTCCCATCGGTAAAAATGGGACCGGGCAAATCCTCACGTTCTCACACGGCCGATGAATATATTATGGTATCGGAAATAGAAGAAGCCATCGGGCTGTATATAGAATTGTTGGACGGATTGGTGATATAATTAATATGATAGGAAAGGCGTGCCAAAGTGACAACACGATAACAAAATCGGCTTTGACACGCTATACCATCAGAACGTATCATTTCATTTTCAGAAAAGCATAAAAAACAGTTGATACAGTAAGTAAATAACCCAAACAGCTAAAGCCACAAGCAGCAATAATAAATAATTATTCTTTATCCATTTCTTCAAATTAATCATCAAGTATTTAAAACCATTGGCTTCCACTTTAGCAACGTATGCCCGATACTCGCGCTGCATTTCGCTATATTTTTGCTTCCAATCAGATAAGGCACTTTCCACTTCTGTCAACTTCATTTGCATATTCTTTACCCGTACTTTCTCGTCACTCAACTGTTCCTGCAGCAAAAACTTTTCTTTCATCAGCTCTTCCATCCACAGTTGTTCTGCCTTCAATCGTTTTTCTTGCAACCATAGTTCTACTTCCCGTTGTTTTTTTTGCTCCTGCTCCTCTTGTTGCCGAACTTTCTTTATTTGTTCTGTCTTTTGCAGTTGCTCATTTTCAAAGTCATGCAATCTGATTCGCAAAATTTTAACCGTATCCCTCTCCTTTGACAATTCATACCGAAGCTTTGTACTTAACTTTGTCAACCTCATCACTTCAGCACTTTCACATTCCTTGTGCCTCAACTTGGGATCACATTTCGCCCGTTGCCTCACCTCCCCATTTCTCAGCCTGGCACACACTTCCCTCATATTCCGATTCAGTTTCTCCAGCTTTGTCACATTACCCCGCTGCTCTTCTATAAAATTAAAGCTCTTTTTGCAAACACGGTCAACAGTATTCTTGTATATCTTCAATGTAGTCTGAAGTGTATGAGAATATTTTGAAGCAATCAAATCCAACCGTTCTCCCATACTGAGCGACAAAAAGATACCGCGTTCTTCCTCATTTCTGATAAACAGGGAAAAAGCCTGCACAAATGCCCGATAGACACGGAATAAAATCCTTTGTTGCACTTCAAAAGCAACGTGGGTTTCATTGCAAGCCCTCAATTCTACATCCAGCATTCTGTCAGTATCACGCAGCTGAGCAATGATTTCCTTTTTATCTTCTATCTCTTTATGCAAATCCAAATAGGAAACAAACGAATCCTCGTCTATCAGTTTTACCTTTCTCCCAATTTGGGACGAAGTAACAACTTTCCGTACAATCAAATTACAAATATAATTTTCATCTATTTGATATTTCTCGGATATATACTTTATAGGTACCCAGTGACTCATAGTATTACATATCATTTTTATAAATCCCATATCAATTCTTCTTAAGAGACAGAAGCTGATGAACAAAGCTATGCATTTTTTAATACAAAAACAATCTTTTATCAAGAAAATCGTTTAACATTTTAATAATCGGGGTATCCGATAGAAATATGAATTATTTATCAAGAGAGAAAAGTAAATGTTTTCAAAAGACCAAAGAGTTTTAAAAAAAGACTTTGAGATTTTAAAAGAAGACCTTGAAGTTTTCAGAAAAGACCAAGGTCTTTCGAGACGAGAATGGAAACAACATTCTCCTCCGTCAGAAAAGTTGATGCGATGTGCTTTCACACATAACAGATACTTAAATCTCCTATTCATGGGATTTTTGTGTGAAAGCAATTCCTGCTTGCCACAAGCCGGGGAACTTATCTTCCCAACCAAAGCTCGGGGTTCAGCTTCGCTGTCTCTTTACGCAGTTGGAAATGAAGAACCGAATTACCTGAACTATCAGTATGAATAGTGCCAAGTATAGTTTTCGTACTTACTTTACTTCCTTTGGACACAGCTACAGAAGAGAGATTGCAATAAACCGATATATAGTTACCATGGCGCACCAAAATATTATTCAAGCCATTGTATTGGAATATAGCCGAAACTTCTCCATCAAAAATTGCACGTGCCTTTGCACCCGGTTTGCCTTTGATATCAATTCCCTTATTATCCAACTTCACATTACGCAGTCCGTCCACAGCATACTGTCCGTAATGACTCACAATGACATACGGTCCCGTGACAGGCATCGGCAATATTCCGCGGTTACGCTCAAAATTGCCTGACAACCGGTGATCTTCATTATTCAAATTGAATTTTTCCACCGGTGCCACCTTCTTTCCCGAAGTTTTAACACCCGATTTTGAAGTAGAGGCAGTTTCCCCACTGCTCTTTTTATTCTCTTCGGCTGCTTTTGCCGCAGCAGCCTTGCGTGCAGCAGCTTCGGCAGCGGCCTTACGGCGCGCTTCCTCTTCAGCACGCTTACGGGCTTTTTCTATTTCAATCTCTATCAACCGATCTATCTGTGCATTCAGTTGTTGTGCAGAACGTTTTTTCTTGGAAATTTCATTCTGTATTCCTTTCTGCTTCTTCTTAAGATTAGCCAAAAGTGTCTGACGGTCTTTTTCCTGAATTTCAAGCTTGGCTTTTTCTGTTTCTCCTTGCTTTAAAAGATTCTCTTTTGCTTTGCGGGTTTGTTCCAATTCTTTCTTCTTCGACACTACCTGACGTTGCTTACGCTCTATCTCAAGTCCCTGAAGACGCTGATAGTTGGCATACTCCTGCACATAACGCATACGACGATACGTTTGGCTCAGGTTTTCAGCAGAAAAAATAAACATCAGTTTCTCCTGCACAGACTTATTACGGTACATATACTGCACAGATGCCTCGTATTTCTTCTTTTTCTCCTTCAGGTCCCGCTGCAAGGCGGTCAACTGGCGTTGCAAAGTTGTTATTTCCTTTGCCAGTGTATTCACATCCGTTTCGATGGTATGGATATATCTTCTACGCTCTTCTATCTGCCCGGTGAGCAGAGCCAGATTTTCCAATTGGCTTTTCACATCCTTTTTGGTAGATTGCAACAGAGTCTCCGACTCAGCAATCTGCTGATGCAATTCTTTCCGTTTGTTTTCCAGCTCCCTAATCTTCCGGGTGCTCTGTGCCGACAGTGCACTCAGAAAACAACAGGCGATACACAGTAGGAAGATACGTTTCATTTCTTAATGAGCTGTTTGAGCAAATCTTGCAATTCAACTTTATCATATTTCTTGGGCACATCGGTATGGGTTTCCCAATCACTGCCGGTAGACAGACGGGAAAAGTCAAAAGTGGCCGTGACGGGCTTCTTGCCTCCTTCAAAGGAAACAAACATGTGACTCGGGAACTGTTTTTTCTCCAACGGACGGAACTTATCATACTTCCAACGCAATCCGTAAGAAGTGCCTGCCAGTCCGATATGGCTTTCTTTCAGCAACCCTTCATCAGCTGTGGTGCGGAAGCGATAAGCAAACTTCTTTCCGTTCTTCACCTCAAGCACGGCATGCTCGTTTTCGGGATGAACGGTGAATGCCGAAATATCGCGAGCAGATAATGTTGTCTTACCGGGAAGGAAGATTTCGTTCAGAAACAATGCCTGCAGGGAGTGAAAGTCCAAATCTGCCTTTGCCAACCCCTTAAGCTCTGCAAACGATACCTGCACGTAACGCTTGTTCAGGCGGTCCATCACCAATATCCCATCGGGAGAGATTTCGGCGCGCGCCACTTCGATGCCGATAAACGGAGCTGTAAGAGACAATTGTATCACTTCATCACGCTTCATGCGGATAGTGCCGCTTATTTTGGTAGCTCCCTTTCCGTTCAGGTCGACAGCCATTGACATCTTTGCCGTCAAAGCATCCCATGCCGGCGCACGGTTGAGAACCTCAGTCATATACTCCGTTTCCGACAAATTACCGATAGACACGCTCTTTCTCATGTTCTTGGTAGAAGAACAGGAAGAAACGAATGCCAGCAATACGGCTCCGAACAAATAAATATAGATACGCTTCATCATTCTGCAAAGTATTTCTTTTGTGCAATCTTCTTCTTTAATAATTTCAATTCCTTCTCGTCACGCGGTTCACTGCCTTCTTGAGGCGGTTCATTGGCAAGTTTCTCGGCTTGTCGCCAATACTCCAATGCCTTTTCCTTTTCGCCGCTCATATAATAAATATCTCCGCAATGTTCCACCACCACCGAACTCTTGTCACCCTCGTTCTGCATGGCCTGATCAATATAAATACGGGCTTCAGCATACTTTCCTTTTTCAAAAAGTATCCACGCGTATGTGTCGAGATAAGTTCCGTTTGTCGGCTCAGCCTTGACAGTGCGATAACTCATTTCTTCCGCTTTATCCAAGTGCTCGCGTTCTACCGACAGATAATAAGCATAATTATTGAGAGCACCGATATTATCCTCTTTATAAACCAAAGCCGAATCATAAGCAGCGTATGCCTCGACATTCATTTTCTTGATATGATACAAATCTCCCATAATGGCATAGAAATCTGATACGATATTCTTATCGCTTTTCTCATTTACCTGGTTCACCCCTTTCTTAAAAACTTCGAGTGCCTCGTCAGGCTGATCTTTCTGATGGTAGGCAAGTCCCAGATAATAATAGAATTCCAATGTTTCGGGAGTATACTCCAATGCCGGAGTACAAAGTGCTATCACCTCATCCATATCTTGCTCGCGAATGGCGAAACTCAGAAGTTGCAGGCGGGCAGGAATGTTTTCGGGATCAATCTCAAGCACCTTATGAAGCACAGGAACGGATTCCTTGTCCATCTTCTTGGTCAGCAGATATTGAGCTGCCAACATAGCGATGTCCGCATTCTCCTGTTTTCTTTCGAGCATGGAATTAAACAAACCGGCTATCTTGATACTATCCTTGTCGGTTTGTTCCGAACGAAGAATGAGCTGACGCATGATGTTCATCTTAGTATTGCTCTCCACCCTGTCGTTCAACAGTATAGAGTCCAACTGAGCCTGATACAGACTGTCTTCTCCCTTCTTCTCGTAATAAGTAGCCATAGACAGCATGGCAGGAGCATATCCCGGTTCTTCTTTCAACACCTTCTGGAAGATGGAATACGCCTCTTCTTCCTTTCCGTTGTTCATATAAACATCTCCCAAGATAGTGAGATAGCGCATATCGTATGGATATTCTTTCGCAAGATTCTCGATTTCGGTAAACGCTTGTTCGTCGTTGTCCATCGCCAAATACATGCGGAACTTCTCCATACTGATAGCCTCGGACTTTCCATCACGTTCCTCCAGGCGATTCAGTGTATTGATTACCTGCTGATAGTCTTTGGTACGGTTATAAAGGTCCACCAACGACATCAATGGTTCCAATCGTTTTGGGAAATGACTTACCATGTCTTCATAAACATAGATTGCTTTTGCCGCCTCCCCTTTATTTTGATAATAAGCAGCAAGTGTCTGATTATACCAATAATTATTCGGGTCGGCCGCCACTGCCTCCTTCAAAGCCCTTTCACCCTTGTCAGGCTGATTGAGGAACATATAAAATTTAGCTATCTCATATAAAGTCGCCGCCCCCTGCGGATAAATGTCCAAGCAATGGCTATACATTTCAAAAGCGGCGTCAAGGTCACCTTTTTCCTTCATGCGGAGTGCTTCCAGGAAAAAATAATCGTATTTACGTCGCTGTTCGGGTGTCAGCGGGTCTTTCTGCTCTTCTGCCGGCGTTTTTTGGGAAGAAGACGCCTTCCGCATGGTTCCGCACGACATGAGCAGAGCCACAAGGCAAAGCCACAATAGCGGCAAATATCTTTTAGTTGTTTGTCTGTTATTCATTATTCTATTCTAGTTTTTACCGGTATGTCCAAAGCCCCCGGCACCACGTTCAGTTTCATCCAAGACTTCCACTTCCTGCCATTCGGCCTGTTCATGACGGGCAATGACCATCTGTGCAATTCGCTCTCCGTCTTCTATCGTAAATTCCTCCGCCGAAAAGTTAATCAGGATAATACAAATCTCTCCCCGATAATCGGCATCGATAGTACCGGGAGAATTTAATACACCAATACCTTTCTTGAGAGCCAAGCCGCTGCGTGGGCGGATTTGTGCCTCAAACCCTTTGGGAAGGGCAATATACAATCCTGTCGGAACAAGACAGCGCTGCAAAGGTTTTAATACAATCGGTTCGTCCAAATTAGCGCGGATATCCATTCCCGCCGATTGCCCGGTAGCATATTGGGGAAGCTGATGCTTTGATTTATTGATTACCTGTACTTTCATTTTCAAAATTAACTTATCTAATAAGATGCAAATCTACACAATTCAATGGATTTATCTAAGCGTTTACAGTTTTTTAAACGGAGATTTTATACTTTTGCAAACATATAAACCCCGAATTATGAACTGGAAACAATTAATATCAAATAAACGCTTCGGCCTGGAAGAGCTGCACGAAGCACGGAAAGACGACCGCTCCGAGTTTCAACGCGACTATGACCGGCTGATTTTCTCTGCCCCTTTCCGTCGTTTGCAAAACAAAACGCAGGTATTTCCATTGCCGGGAAGCATATTCGTGCACAACCGCCTGACGCACAGTCTGGAAGTGTCGTGTGTAGGGCGCTCTTTGGGAAATGATGTGGCCAGCCGGCTATTGCAGAAACATCCTGAACTGGCAGACTCTCATATATCAGAAATAGGCTCTATCGTATCGGCAGCTTGTCTGGCACATGATTTAGGGAACCCTCCTTTCGGACATTCCGGAGAGAAAGCCATCTCAACTTACTTCTCGGAAGGGAAAGGAATAGCCTTGAAAGAAGAGCTTTCATCGATAGAATGGGATGATTTGATACACTTTGAAGGAAACGCCAATGCTTTCCGGCTCTTGACGCATCAGTTTGAAGGAAGACGTAAAGGTGGATTCGTGATGACTTATTCCACCCTGGCCTCTATTGTAAAGTATCCTTTTTCTTCACGTCTGGCAGGAAAAAAATCAAAGTTCGGCTTCTTTCTGAGCGAAGAAGCCGATTTCCAAAAAATAGCTACCGAGTTGGGAATCACCCGGCTGAGCCAAGAAGGAGAACCATTGAGATACGCCCGTCATCCGCTGGTTTATCTGGTAGAAGCAGCAGACGATATCTGTTATCAAATGATGGATATAGAAGACGCTCACAAGCTGAAGTTACTGACCCATGCCGAGACAAAAGAGTTATATAGTTTATTCTTCGATGACAAAAGAAAGCAGCGAATAGAAGAGATTTGCCGGATTGTAACGGATGTTAATGAACAGATTGCCTATCTTCGTTCTTCAGTCATCGGAGCATTGATAAAAGAATGCACCCGGGTATTCGTAGAGCATGAAGAAGAAATCCTTTCAGGAGAGTTTGAAGGGTCACTCATCAAACATATCGGTTCTCCTTTAAAAGAGGCATACCAGCATTGTTCGGAGATTGCTTTTCATAAGATTTACCGTTCGAGTGATGTGCTGGATATAGAACTTGCCGGTTTCCGGGTAATCAGCACGCTGATCGACTTGATGATCAATGCAGTGCGTACGCCAGAAAAAGCTTATTCACAGCTACTTATCAATCGTATGTCAAGCCAATATAATGTGAATGCACCTACCTTGTATGAAAAAATACAGGCTGTACTCGATTATATATCCGGAATGACCGACGTATACGCGCTCGACCTTTACCGCAAAATAAAAGGCAACAGTCTTCCGGCTGTATAGAAGCCTATTGCAATTGCTTAGCCACGGCCGTGGTTAAACTTAACCACAGCCGTGACTAACGAATATCTTACTTTCATCGACAAAAGAAACAAAAAACAAGAGCATGAAGGCATAAGTATGTGCAACTTATTATATCATCAACTGTTTCTGAGTGATTTTAATGTATCGGAGAAAAACGACACAGGTTATCCCTAAAAAACATTCGGGCAAGTTTACACCTGCCCGAATACTTCAACTGCCTTCCGGCAATTACCTGTCCGGCCTCACGGCCTCTCTATGTATATACAATTACTTATTTCGTTAAAACAGGATGCGCCCCCGAGGTTATCTTCAATGATTCCGGATGCTGTTTCACAAAAGATTCAATATGACGCACACGCTTCTCTTCCAATATTTCATTGACAGCAATCAAAATACCTGTTTCTTCAACATCACCAAATCCATAATTAATAGCAGTACCAAACATGCGCATCGTCGGAGATAAACTCATATATGCATTTACCAATGGGGGGATATTATAACCCAACTTACGCACCTCAGTATTAAGCACCTTATAATCCTCCTTGAAAGATTCATAACAAAACAAGTTCTTCAATAGTTCCGGGTCCGTTTCAATTTCCAACGATTTCATCGGAGTAATCAGTTTATCCTTATCGCCAAAATGCTTATTGAGGAAGTAAAGAATCATATCACGTCCCTGACGGTGATAACTGGGATACATTGTCATCTTGCCAAAGAAATACTTCACATTCGGTTTGATAACCGTCAAGGCTCCCAAGCCATCCCATAAATTATCAAGAGCAAACAAACCTTTTGAACCTGCACGTGTCGACTGATACTCCAGCGTCACAAACGAACGTCCGAGTTCGACGGTATAAGGCAGGTATTCTTTCAAGAATGTTTCGGAGAAATTAAACATATGGGCTGTTGCCAAAAGTGGTTTTCCATGTTCATCAAATTGAGCCTCATCGCCTAACAGATAACGATAGCCACCCAATATTTCTTCAGCCTCCGGATTCCATACCACCAACTGCTTATAGGGATTCTCCATAATGTCATACTCATCAATATCCATTGATTTTCCTGTACCTCCTCCCGCAGCACGGAAAGCAATCTCACGCAGACGACCGATTTCCTTCATTACATTGGGGGAATCCTGATAGGTTATGACATAAATCTCATTATGACTTTTATTAGTAAATCTAAGGCGCTTATCCTCTGTTAATTCCGCCTTTAGGATTTCTTTGTTAATTGGTGCAATAATCTCTTCCATATATATTTCTCTCTCCTTTGTCTGTTATAGTTTATAGACAACGTCCTTTACAAACTGCGCCCATTGCGCAGGAGTTTTAGACTTATCAAAAGTTTGCCAGGGAATAGGTTTACCAATGGTCAAGGTAAAAGTTTTATGTCGATTTTTCAACATTTCATCAGCCAAATAAAGCATAGCAATATTAAACTTAATACCTACAAATTTACATAAGTTGGCCAAATTATAGAAAAAATCCGAGTTCCGTCCTTCAAAATGCAGAGGTACTACATCGCGTTGCGTCTCCACGCTCTTGGTTACGAAAGTCTTTTTCCATTCCAAATCTCTTATCACACCATTCTGACGACGCGAACAGAGTCCGGCTGGAAACATAATAATATGATTATCAGAAGAAAAACCCGCTTCTACCATTTTAGGAAAATCTCTGGACTGAGAACCGGTTTTATTGATTGGAATACACAACGGCGCCAAGCCGTGCAGGTTCATCAACAAATCATTAACCAAGTAACGGACATTACCGCCATAGTGCTTCCCAAGAATATATCCTAAAGCAACACCATCTTGTCCTCCCAGCGGATGATTACTCACAAAAGTGCACTTACCCTCTTTAGGCAAGTTTTCCAGACCTTTAATTTCCACTTTAGCATCCAGAAACTCCATACAAGCTTCCAAAAATTCAACTCCGACTTTATCTTTGGAGTCATGCAGAAAGACGTTCAACTCATCCTGATGCACAATACGCTTCAAGTATGAAGTAACAAAGCGGGGAATGTATTTGGATTTCTTCCCTGCTTTCGTCTTTAAAATCTTATCTATGTCAATTAAAAATATAGAGTCGTCAGCCATTTTATAAATGTCTTTTCATTGCAAAAGTAACTTATCTTTTTTTATATTGGCAATTTATGACAGAAAAATGAACCCTTCTCTAAAAAAATTAAGAGTTTTTGTGTCTGAGGCAATACAAAGCGCACTATTTTTGCGCAGTTTAAAAACGAATGTGCAATTATTCAGCCTCCTTTTTTCACTTCTCACACAAACCGGATTCCACTCCTTTTTATAAGAAAATTATTAAAATTAAACTTCCTGTTTACCAAGCGTATAGCTACTTTAACAGCCTGTTGAAAACTTCTCGAAATATTTTCTTGGTTTTATTGTGGGGAATTGTGGGGAATTGTGTAATTTTACAACCTGAATAATATAATAAGGTATAAACATGAGATTTCTCGGCAATTCGGAAGCAAAAACAGATGCAAAAGGAAGAGTCTTTTTCCCGGCTGTATTCAGGAAGCAGTTACAAACGGCAGCCGAAGAATGCCTGATTTTACGTAAAGACACCTATCAGGATTGCCTGGTTTTATACCCGGAAAGTGTATGGAATGAGCAGATGAACGAACTGCGCAGCAAGCTCAATCGTTGGAACTCCAAACATCAGATGATTTTCCGCCAATTTGTATCAGACGTAGAAATCATCACACTGGACGGTAACGGACGTTTTCTCATTCCCAAAAGATACTTAAAGTTGGCAGACATCCGGCAAGAGGTCAGATTCATCGGAATGGATGACACTATCGAAATATGGGCAAAGGAAATTGCAGACAAGCCGTTCATTGCGCCTGAAGATTTCGGCAAGGAGCTAGAAGAAATAATGGGAAACAACAATAATGAAGGATTAGAATGAGCGAAACAGAACAGATATATCACATACCGGTACTACTGGACGAGAGTGTAAGCGGAATGAACATCCAACCCGGAGGCATCTATGTAGATGTAACATTCGGGGGTGGCGGTCATTCCAAAGAAATACTGAATCGCCTGGATCATACGGGACGCTTGCTCAGTTTTGATCAGGACGAAGACGCCGAAAAGAACATTGTAAACGACCGGCGTTTTACTTTTGTGCGCAGCAACTTCCGCTATTTACATAATTTTCTTCGTTATCATAACATAGAAGGTGTAGATGCCATTTTAGCGGACTTGGGTGTTTCTTCTCATCATTTTGATGATTCGGAACGCGGTTTCTCATTTCGTTTTGAAGGAAAGTTGGATATGCGCATGAACAAACGTGCCGGCATGACAGCAGCCGATGTGGTAAACACTTACGATGAGGAACGACTTGCCGACATTTTCTACCTCTATGGAGAATTGAAGAACAGCCGCAAGCTGGCATCCGTCCTCATAAAAGCACGTGCAGACAAACCAATTGTTACGATTGGTGATTTCTTGGAAATCATTAAACCCTTATTTGGCCGTGAACGCGAAAAGAAAGAACTAGCAAAAGTATTTCAGGCTTTACGCATTGAAGTCAACCAAGAGATGGAAGCTTTAAAGGAAATGCTTTATGCAGCTACAGAAGCTCTGAAACCGGGCGGGCGTTTAGTGGTTATTACCTATCATTCCCTGGAAGACCGAATGGTGAAAAATATCATGAAGACCGGCAATGTGGAAGGAAAAATGGAACAAGATTTTTTCGGAAATGTACAAACGCCATTCAAGCTGATAAATAACAAAGTAATCGTTGCCGGTAACGAAGAGGTGAAACAAAACCCCCGTTCACGTAGTGCTAAATTGAGAATTGCAGAAAAAAAATAAACGAGATGGAAGAAGAACAAAAGCAAAATACGCAACAGGCCAAGGAAGAGCACACCGCTACTTCTCCTAAACACATGTCTATCCGCAGCATATTAGGAGGAGATATTTTAGCAAACGACTTCTTTAAAAGACAAACTCGTTTACTTATCCTTATTATGATATTAACGGTGTTGTACATTGACAACCGTTATAGCAGCCAACAGGAATTGATTGAAATAGACAAGCTAAAAAAAGATTTAGTAGATATTAAATATGATGCTCTTACCCGTTCATCCGAATTAATGGAGAAGAGCCGTCAGTCACGTATCGAAGAATATATATCGACGGAAGAGAGTCATTTACAAACAGCGACCAACCGTCCTTATCTGATAAAAAAAGACTAAAATTATGATGCCGAACCAAAAGAACATAATGACCCGTTATTCCTTCATCATATTGGTGATGGTATTGATAGGTATTGCAATAATTTGCAAAGCCGGCGTCATCATGTTTGCCGAACGGCAATATTGGAAAGATGTAGCCGACCGTTTTGTGAAAGAAAACGTAACCGTTCGCCCAACCCGCGGAAACATTATCTCTTCTGATGGGCAATTAATGGCAAGCAGTCTTCCGGAATACAAAATTTATATGGACTTCAAAGCCGGCGGCCATCTGAAAGACTCATTACTGATGCTCTATATGGACTCCATCTGTGATGGCCTGCACCAGATTTTCCCGGATAAGAGCAAAGCAGAATTCAAATCCCATATATTAAAAGGTAGAAAAAAGGGAAGCCGCAACTACCTGCTTTATCCCAAACGAATATCCTATATACAATATAAAGAGGCTAAACGTCTGCCCGTCTTCAACTTAAACAAATACAAGGGTGGATTTCACGAACAGGCATTCAACCAGCGCAAAAAGCCATTCGGTTCATTAGCCATGCGTACATTAGGCGATATGTATCCCGACATTGAGCAAGGCGCCAAGAATGGTTTGGAACTTTCTTACGATTCTATACTAAAGGGACGTGAAGGTATTACTCACCGCCAAAAAGTGATGAATAAATACTTGAACATAGTAGATATACCGCCTGTTAACGGATGTGATATCATTACGACAATCGATGTCGGTATGCAAGATATCGCAGAAAAAGCATTGGTCGATAAATTGAAAGAAATTAATGCAACCGTAGGAGTTGCTATTTTAATGGAAGTTCAAACCGGAGAAATCAAAGCTATTGTCAATATGACCAAATGTGCTGATGGAGTATACAGAGAGATTCGCAATAATGCGGTCTCCGATATGATGGAACCCGGGTCTACTTTTAAGACAGCCTCTATCATGGTAGCTCTTGAAGACGGAAAAATAACACCCGACCAAACAATTGATACCGGAAACGGTGTTTATAATATGCATGGCGCCCGTATGAAAGACCATAACTGGCATCGTGGAGGATATGGCGTAATCACTACTACGCAAACATTAATGTATTCTTCCAATATTGGTGTGTCACGGTTAATAGACCAAAACTATCACGACCATCCTGAGAAGTATGTGCAAGGCTTATATAAATTAGGTATAGCGTCCCCACTTCATTTGGATATCCCGGGAGCAGGTGATCCATTTATCCGTATGCCGAACAAAAACAATTGGTCAAAAACAGCATTGGCATGGATGTCTATCGGATATGAGACACAGATTCCTCCTATCAGTACGGTAACTTTCTATAACGCTATAGCAAACAATGGTGTGATGGTTAAACCTAAATTTGTCAAGGCGATTATGAAAGACGGACAAGTTGTGAAAGAAATTCCGACCGAGGTTCTTAATCCGGCAATAGCTTCTCCCAAAACAATTCAAGAGATACAAGTTATTCTTGAAAAGGTGGTTAGCGAGGGATTAGGACGACAAGCAGGTTCCAAACAGTTTCATGTATCAGGAAAAACAGGTACAGCTCAAGTATCTCAGGGAAAATCGGGATACACCAATGGTATGCGCCAATATTTGGTTAGCTTCTGCGGCTATTTCCCCTCCGAATCTCCCCGATACAGTTGTATCGTAGCCATTCAGAAGAATGGCTATCCGGCATCGGGAGGCGGTATGGCCGGCCCTGTATTCCGCAATATTGCCGAGCGTGTGTTTGCAAAACATCTTGCTCAGGACTTACAAGGTGCGAAAGATTCAACTTCTATCTTAGTTCCTGACGTGAAACATGGGGATATAGGAGCTGCAAACTATATACTGAATCAGATTGATATAAGAACCACCGGTCTGTCAAACAGCTATTCAATTGACAAACCGGTTTGGGGGAACGTTACGACAAATCCCGACAATGTAATGTTCAGCAAAAAAGAAATAAATAATAAACTGGTACCAAGCGTAATCGGCATGGGCGCCAAAGATGCTGTTTACCTATTGGAGAGTATCGGTTTGAAAACCCGTCTAAGCGGAATGGGTAAAGTCAAGTCGCAGAGTATTCCTGCCGGCAATACCATACGCAAGGGACAAACCATACAATTACGATTAAATTAATATAGAAGAAAGATATGAAACTGGAAGAGATTATCAAAGGTATAACCGTAAGCGAGATCATTGGCAATACCACCAAAGAGATTTCAGGAATCAATATAGACTCACGTCTTATTGAACCGGAACATGTGTTTGTAGCTGTAAAAGGTACGCAGACAGACGGACATGCTTATATCACAAAAGCAATAGAAAAAGGTGCCGTTGCAGTGGTGTGCGAGACTCTTCCCGAAACATTGAATGAAAATATTACTTATATCAAAGTAGGCGATACAGAAGATATTGTCGGGAAACTGGCTACTGCCTTTTATGGTGACCCAACATCAAAACTGGAGTTGGTAGGCGTTACCGGGACAAACGGTAAAACTACCATTGCCACCTTATTATATAATATGTTCCGCAAATTCGGTTATAAGGTCGGCTTAATATCCACAGTTTGTAATTATATTGACGATGAAGCAGTTTCCACAGACCATACTACTCCTGATCCCATTACATTAAATCAATTATTAGGCCGTATGGCAGACGAAGGTTGTAAGTATGTCTTTATGGAAGTCAGTTCACATTCTGTTGCCCAAAAGCGTATCGGAGGTTTAAAGTTTGCCGGAGGTATTTTCACCAATTTAACGCGCGACCATCTGGATTATCACAAAACGGTTGAGAATTACCTGAAAGCCAAGAAAGCATTCTTTGATGGCTTGTCGAAAAGTGCTTTTGCCCTAACCAACCTGGACGATAGAAACGGCTTGGTTATGACACAGAATACCAAAGCGAAAGTCAGCACCTATTCCCTCCGCAGCCTCAGTGACTTTAAAGGCAAAGTACTTGAAGACGGATTTGAAGGAATGCTGCTGGACATTAACAATGTAGAAGTCAACGTGCAATTTATCGGACGTTTTAACGCTTCCAATTTATTAGCCGTTTATGGCGCAGGCTGTCTGTTGGGAAAGAAACCGGAAGATGTTCTTCTTGCTTTAAGCACACTACGTCCTGTTGCCGGACGTTTTGATTCCTTGCGTTCACCCAAAGGCTATACAGCCATCGTCGATTATGCACATACTCCCGATGCACTAGAAAATGTATTGAATGCCATCCACGAGGTATTGAACGGAAAAGGAAAGGTGATTACGGTTGTAGGTGCGGGCGGCAACCGTGATAAAGGCAAACGTCCCTTAATGGCTCAAGAAGCAGCCAAGCAAAGTGACAAAGTCATCATCACGTCAGACAATCCCCGCTTTGAAGAGCCACAGGATATTATCAATGATATGCTTGCAGGATTGAATAAAGAAAATATGCGTAAGGTCATCAGCATAGCAGACCGAAAAGAAGCTATCCGTACAGCATGCATGCTTGCCCAAGCCAAAGACGTTGTGCTGGTTGCCGGAAAAGGGCATGAAAATTATCAGGAAATAAAAGGTATAAAGCACCATTTTGATGATAAGGAGGTATTGAAAGATATATTTGCTAATGAATAAACCAACAAGAAATGCTATATTATTTATTTAATTTTTTAGAGCAGTGTGATTTTCCCGGAGCTAGAATGTTCGGTTATGTATCATTCCGTTCCTTGATGGCTGTCATCCTCTCATTGTTGATATCTGCCATCTTCGGAGAATATTTTATTAACTTACTGAAACGGAAACAGATTACGGAGACCCAACGCGATGCTTCTATCGACCCTTTTAATGTAAAAAAAGTAGGCGTTCCTACAATGGGAGGAATCATTATTATTGTTGCTATCCTTATTCCCTGTCTTTTATTGGGGAAACTGGATAACATTTATATGATATTGATGCTGATCACTACTGTTTGGCTAGGCACATTAGGATTTTTGGATGACTATATCAAAGTTTTCCGTAAAGACAAGGAAGGCTTGCACGGCAAGTTTAAGATTATCGGTCAGGTTGGTTTGGGATTAATCGTAGGATTGACTCTCTATTTAAGCCCTAACGTAGTTATCCGTGAGAATGTGGAAATACAAAAAGGAGGAGAAATAGTGGAGATTGTCCATAAAGCTCAAAATGAAAAGTCAACAAAGACAACGATACCATTCTTTAAGAACAACAACTTGGATTATGCCGATTTTGTCGGTTTCCTAGGTGACCATGCCCAAACTGCCGGATGGATATTATTCGTTTTAGTAACCATTTTTGTTGTAACGGCAGTTTCAAATGGTGCCAATTTGAACGATGGCATGGATGGAATGGCAGCCGGAAACTCCGCCATCATAGGTCTAACACTTGGAATTCTAGCATATGTGTCCAGTCACATCGAATACGCCGGATATCTTAATATAATGTATATCCCCGGCAGCGAAGAACTGGTTATATTTATATGTGCATTTATCGGTGCACTCATCGGTTTCCTTTGGTACAATGCATTCCCGGCACAAGTGTTCATGGGCGATACGGGAAGCTTGACCATTGGTGGTATCATAGCGGTATTTGCAATTATTATCCATAAGGAATTGCTTATACCCATCCTTTGCGGAATCTTCTTGATAGAAAACTTATCGGTCATTCTTCAAGTAAGATATTTCAAAAGCGGAAAAAAGAAAGGACATATCCAACGCATTTTCAAGCGTACACCTATCCATGACCATTTCCGCACTACATTAGCACAACTAGACCCTAATTGCAGCTATGTTTTTACAAAACCCGGCAATGTATTCCATGAATCAAAAATCACAGTACGTTTCTGGATTGTCACCATCGTACTGGCTGCAATTACAATTATTACATTAAAGATAAGATAAACAAAAATTGATTATGGCTAAGAGAATTGTCATATTAGGAGCCGGAGAGAGCGGTGCGGGAGCAGCAGTTCTGGCTAAGAAACAAGGTTTTGATACATTTGTTTCAGACATGTCTATGATTAAGAGCAAATACAAAGATATGCTGAACGAACGAGGCATTGCATGGGAAGAAGGAAAGCATACGGAAGAGTTGATACTAAATGCTGATGAAGTAATAAAAAGCCCCGGTATCCCTAATGATGCCCCGATGATTTTGAAACTGAAAGCACAAGGAACCCCTATTATCTCTGAAATAGAATTTGCGGGACGTTATACAAATGCAAAAATGATTTGTATTACAGGCAGTAATGGCAAAACCACCACTACTTCCCTGATTTATCATATCTTTAAAAAGGCAGGACTGAATGTCGGTCTGGCCGGAAATATAGGGCAAAGCCTTGCTTTCCAAGTGGCTGAATGCAATTATGATTATTATGTAATTGAGCTGAGTAGCTTCCAATTGGATAATATGTATAAATTTCATGCCAATATTGCGGTGCTGATGAATATCACCCCGGATCATTTAGACCGGTATGACCATAAGATGCAGAATTATGTGGATGCAAAATTCCGTATCATACAAAATCAGACGGACGAAGATGCCTTTATTTTCTGGAATGATGATCCGATTATTCAGCGTGAGCTACATAAATATGGAATTCACGGACACTACTATCCCTTTGCCGAGCAAAAAGAAGAAGGAGCAGCAGCCTATGTTGAGAAAGACAAGGTATGCTTCACCAAACCGATTGCTTTCAATATGGAGCAAGAAGAGTTGGCCCTGACCGGTACTCATAATTTATTCAACTCCATGGCAGCCGGTATTTCTGCTAACCTGGCCGGCATTCGCAAAGAATGTATCCGCGAAGCCTTAGGAGACTTCAAAGGAGTGGAACACCGCCTGGAAAAAGTATGCCGCGTAAAAGGAGTAGACTATATCAATGACTCAAAAGCCACCAATGTCAACTCTTGTTGGTATGCATTACAAAGCATGAAGACAAAAACAGTCTTGATTTTAGGCGGAAAAGATAAAGGTAATGATTACAATGAAATCGCCGACTTGGTAAAAGAGAAATGTGTAGGACTCATTTATATGGGATTACATAATGAAAAGCTGCATGAGTTTTTCGACCCATTCGGACTTCCCACAGCTGACGTTCAAAGCATGAAAGATGCTGTGGACGCAGCCTATCGCATGGCAAAGAAAGGTGAATCAGTACTGTTGAGCCCTTGTTGTGCCAGCTTCGACCTTTTTAAAAGTTACGAAGACCGCGGCGAGCAATTTAAAGACTGTGTAAGAGCATTGTAAAAGAGGTAATCTTATTTATTTCAACGTATAAACTGAAAATTAAATAGCATGGACCTGATAAAAGACTTATTCAAGGGCGACAAAGTAATCTGGATTATCTTCCTGTTTCTTTGTTTGATTTCCATTGTAGAGGTATTCAGCGCTGCCAGTACGCTTACTTATAAAAGTGGAGACCATTGGGGGCCCATCACCCAGCATAGTGTTATCCTGATGGTAGGTGCTTGTATTGTGGTACTGGTGCATAACATTCCCTGCAAGTGGTTTAGGGTTCTTCCCTTCTTCTTATTACCTATATCAGCAGTTTTATTGGTATTCGTAATGGGAATGGGTATCATTACAGGTGACCGTGTGAACGGAGCAGCCCGATGGATGACTTTTTTCGGCATCCAGTTTCAACCGTCCGAGCTTGCAAAAATGGCTGTTATTATCGTTACTGCTTTCATTCTTTCCAAGTTTCAGGAAGAAGACGGTGCCAACCCGAAGGCATTCAAATATATCATGTGGATTACCGGTATCGTATTCATATTGATTGCTCCCGAGAACGGTTCAACAGCCATGTTACTGTTTGGAGTCGTTTTTCTGATGATGATTATCGGTCGCGTACCATGGAAGCAACTTCTCAAGCTGATTTCTATCGTAGGAGTCATTGCCGTCATATTTATAGGAATGATTATGGTAACACCTGCAAAGCAATATCGTGATATACCGATGATGCATCGTGTAGAGACGTGGCAGAATCGTATTAAAGGGTTCTTCGAAGATAAAGAAGCGGTTCCGGCCGCCAAATATGATATTGACAAGAATGCCCAGATTGCCCATGCCAATATCGCCATTGCCTCCAGCAATATCATTGGTAAAATGCCGGGCAACAGTGTCCAGCGAGATTTCCTTTCGCAAGCATTTTCCGATTTTATTTTTGCTATCGTCATCGAAGAGCTTGGGTTGTTGGGAGGCGGCTTTGTTGTCGTACTTTACATTTGGTTGCTGATGCGCGCCGGAAAGATAGCTCGAAAAAGCGAAAAAGCTTTTCCCGCATTCCTTGTCATGGGTATTGCCATTTTGCTAGTTTCTCAAGCTATGTTGAATATGATGGTGGCAGTAGGTCTTTTCCCTGTTACAGGACAACCATTGCCTCTCATCAGTAAGGGAGGTACCTCTACTTTAATCAACTGCGCCTATATCGGCATGATTCTCAGTGTCAGCCGATATGTAGCAGAGAAAGAAGAACAAAAGAAACAGGAAGAAGAGACTACTGCCGAAGTCAAGTTGCAAGCAGCTACCCAAATTTTGTTGGAACACGCACGAGGCCTGGTAACAGCAGAAGCAGCCGGCAAACCTGAAAACGAAGATACGCTTTCGGAGGTTTCAGAATCTATTCCGACAGACGAAACAATACCGACAGAAGCTTCCGAAAACAATAAATCAGTCTAAGACTGAACATATTAGGAGTTTATTCATAACTTTGCATCAAAATAGAGCAAGAAATGGAAGAGAATTTAAGAATTATCATCAGCGGAGGAGGAACCGGCGGACATATTTTCCCTGCCGTATCCATTGCCAATGCCATTAAAGAGCAACATCCCGAAGCGGAAATCCTGTTCGTAGGTGCTGAAGGCAGAATGGAAATGCATCGTGTTCCCGCTGCCGGTTATCCGATAAAAGGTTTACCCGTTGCAGGGTTCGACCGTAAGAACTTGCTGAAAAATATATCCGTTCTTTACAAACTGGCAAAGAGCCAATGGAAAGCACGCAAAATAATCAAAGAATTCCGCCCTCATGCAGCAGTCGGAGTCGGTGGATATGCCAGCGGCCCTACATTGAAAGTAGCCGGTATGATGGGAATCCCCACCTTGTTGCAAGAGCAGAATTCTTATGCCGGAGTTACGAATAAACTATTGGCAAAAAAAGCCTGCAAGATATGTGTAGCATACGACGGTATGGAACGTTTCTTCGAAAAAGATAAAATCATCCTGACCGGTAATCCTGTACGCCAAGGGTTACTCAATCATACTATCAGCCGCGAAGAAGCCATCCGTTCCTTTGGTCTTAACCCCGAAAAGAAAGTTGTCCTTATTTTGGGAGGAAGTCTTGGCGCACGTACTATCAACCACTGTATGATGGAAGGACTTGAAAAGATACGCACATCAGGTGTGCAGTTCATCTGGCAAACCGGTAAGATTTACATTGATGAAGTTCGTGCAGCCGTGGCTAAAGCAGGGGAACTGCCCATGCTTCATGTTACCGATTTCATTAGCGACATGGCATCGGCATACAGTGCTGCTGACTTGGTAATCAGCCGTGCCGGGGCCGGTTCTATCTCTGAGTTCTGTTTATTGCAGAAACCGGTCATTCTGGTACCCTCTCCTAACGTAGCAGAAGACCATCAAACCAAAAACGCATTGGCGCTAGTCAATAAAAATGCAGCGCTCTACATAAAAGATGCTGCTGCCAAAGAAGCTTTGTTGGATAAAGCGATTGAAACCGTCCAACATCCTGAATTGCTAAAGAGTTTAAGTACAAATATTGCAAAACTGGCCTTTACAGACTCTGCAAATGTAATTGCACGCGAAGTCTATGAATTGGCTGATGATTATAGAAAGAGAAATGAATGTTAATACACTAAAATCAGTTTACTTTATCGGTGCCGGAGGCATCGGTATGAGTGCATTGGTACGTTACTTCTTGTCAAAAGGCAAGAATGTAGGTGGCTATGACCGTACTCCAAGTGAACTGACGGAAAAGTTGATAGAAGAAGGAGCAGCTATTCATTACGAAGACAGCTCAGACCAAATACCCGCATCATTCCGTGACGCATCAAGCACTTTGGTCGTATATACTCCTGCTATTCCCGAAACACATAAAGAGTTTACCTATTTCCGTGAAAATGGATTCGAGATACAAAAGCGTTCGCAAGTATTGGGCATGTTAACTCGTGCCGGAAAAGGTCTTTGTGTAGCCGGCACACACGGCAAAACAACCACTTCGACCATGACAGCCCACTTGCTTCATCAATCCCATGTAGGCTGTAACGCTTTTCTGGGAGGTATCTCAAAAAATTACGGAACTAATTTACTGTTGTCCGATACCAGTGAATATGTAGTCATCGAAGCTGATGAATTCGACCGTTCCTTTCATTGGCTTTCACCTTATATATCGGTAGTTACTGCTACTGATGCCGACCATTTGGACATCTACGGCACTAAAGAAGCCTATTTGGAAAGCTTCCGCCATTACACTTCTTTAATTCGTCCGGGGGGAGCGCTTATCATGCGCAAAGGCATTGAATTGCAACCCGATTTACAAGAAGGTGTACAACTATATACCTATTCTAAAGAAGAAGGTGACTTTCATGCAGAGAATATCCGTATCGGAAGCGGTGAAATATTCTTTGACTATATTTCGCCATTGGGCAATATTGATGATATTCAATTGGGGGTGCCCATTGCCATTAATATTGAAAATGGAGTGGCAGCTATGGCATTGGCCCAAATGAGCGGTGTCACCAATGAAGAGATAAAAGAAGGCATGAAAACTTTCCGTGGAGTAGACCGTCGTTTTGACTTTAAAATCAAGAACGACAAAGTAGTATTCCTGAGTGACTATGCCCACCATCCGTCTGAAATCCGTCAAAGTATTCTTTCCATGCGTGCTTTATACCGGGACAAGAAACTGACTGCAGTATTTCAGCCGCATCTCTATACCCGTACACGTGACTTCTACCAAGACTTTGCCGATAGTCTGTCATTGCTGGATGAAGTAATTTTGGTGGATATCTATCCGGCACGAGAGAAACCTATTCCCGGAGTAAGCAGCCGATTGATTTACGACAATCTGCGCCCCGGCATTGAGAAATCCATGTGTTCAAAAGAAGAGATTCTAGATGTACTGAGAAATAAGAATATAGAAGTATTAATCACTTTAGGTGCAGGAGACATTGAAAACTATGTTCCCCAAATCTGCGAATTACTGAACAAACAATGATTAAACGAATTTTCATACTCCTGTTCTTGTTACTGATAACAGCTTACCTTATAGTAGCAGTTACAGTCTTCAATACCAAGCCTGCAGATCAGACTTGCAAGGGTATGGAATTGATTATCAATGACAGTATCGACCATGGTTTCATCACCCAAAAAGAAGTACTCCGCTTACTTAACAGTAAGAAACTGTCTCCCATAGGGAAAAAAATGGGAGATATCAATACCCGGCTTTTGGAAGATGAACTCAGCAAGCACCCATTGATTGAAAATGTGGAATGCTACCGCACTCCCGGCCGTAAGATAGGCATCGAAGTTACGCAGCGTTTGCCTTTATTAAGGGTAATGGCTGCCAACGGAGACAATTATTACATTGACAGCAAAGGAAAAGTGATGCCGATACCCAACAGTTCGGCCCATGTAGCTGTTGTTACCGGTAGTGTAGACCGTGACTTTGCCACGAAAGAATTATATAAGTTAGGTATCTTCCTACAAAATCATCCTCTATGGGAGGCCCAAATTGAACAGATAAATGTCACTCCTGCCAAAGAGTTGGAACTGGTTCCGCGCGTTGGAGAACATATTATTTTCCTTGGGAAACCCGGCGATTATGAGGAAAAGTTTGAAAGACTGAAGATTTTTTATAAAAAAGGTCTGAACCAGGTGGGCTGGAACAAATACAGCCGCATCAGTTTGGAATTTAGCAATCAGATTATTTGTACCAAAAAAGAGAAGTAAGATATGGCAGCAACAGATTTTATTGTAGCAATAGAATTGGGGTCTTCAAAGATCACAGGTATTGCAGGAAAGAAGCATCCGGACGGAAGTATACAAGTACTGGCCCTCGCCAGCGAACCTTCGTCTGATTTCATCAGAAAAGGAGTTATTTATAATCTGGACAAGACCGCACAAAGCCTTACTTCGATTATCAAGAAACTGGAATCGACATTAAAGGCTTCTATCGGAAAGGTATATGTAGGCATCGGCGGACAATCGCTCCGCACTATCCGCAACACGGAAGTACGCCACTTGGAAGAAGAAACTAAAATATCACAAGAGTTAATTGACTCGCTGATGGACAGCAACCGCGAAGTACCCATCATCGACCAAGATATATTGGAGGTAGCCCCGCAAGAATATAAAGTAGGCATCAACTTGTTAGCAGATCCTGTCGGTGTTCCCAGTGACCATATCGAAGGGCGCTTCCTCAACATCATTGCCCGTAGCAGTGTTAAACAGAATATCGATAAATGTTTCCACCAGGCAGGAATAGAAATTGCAGACTATGTCATCTCGCCATTGGCACTTGCCAATGCAGTACTGACCAACAGCGAAAGACGTTCCGGGTGTATGCTCATCGACTTTGGCGCAGATACAACCACAGTTTCGGTTTATAAAAACAATATCCTCCGCCATCTGGCAGTTATTCCTTTGGGTGGCAGCAATATTACCAAAGATATTTGCAGCCAGCAAATAGAAGAAGAGGATGCCGAAGAGTTGAAACTAAAATATGGTAACGCCTATATCGACCCGTCAAAAGATGAAGAAGAAACGCCCAACTATGCCATCGACGGAAAATGCAGTATTGAAGCCCACCTATTGGAAGATATTGTGGAAGCGCGTGTCAACGAAATATTGGCAAACGTATGGAATCAGATTGTGCTCTCCGGCTACGATGACAAATTATTGGCAGGAGCCATTGTCACCGGTGGTGCAGCCAACTTGAAAAATATGGAAGAAGCCTTCAGCAAACGAACCAAACTGGAAAAGGTGAGAATGGCAAAAGACTCCCAACTGAGCCTTAAAGGAGGAATTGAACTGAAAAAAGACGGAATGTCCAACACCATCATTGCACTGCTGGCTGCCGGAAAAGAAAACTGTTATCGCCCTGAACATCCGAGAGAACCGGCTCAGCCCATTCAAACCGGACTCTTTACCGAAGAAGGAGAAAGTGCAGAAGAAAAAAGAAGAAGACTGGCACAGGAAGCTGAAGAAAAACGCAGAAAGGAAGAAGCTGAAAAGCAACGCATTGCCGACTGCGAAAGCTTTATAAAGAAAGCCATCGAATTAAAGAATGCCGAAAAATATAAAGAAGCATTAGCTGCTTTGAGCAAGGCAGAACTACTGGATGTAGAAACCAAGAATGCTCAAATACGAGAATTGGAGAAAGAAATCAAGCAATTGAAAAAAGGCAGCAGCCTTTGGTCAAAGCTCGGTAAAAAAATTACCACACTCTCTGACGACCTGTTGAAAGAAGATTAAAAGAAACAAGTAAATTACATCACCTTATATAATATAGTAAGATTATGTCTGATGAAACTATAATGCCATTCGATTTCCCACAAGACAACCCGACTATCATTAAAGTAATCGGTGTGGGTGGTGGCGGCGGCAATGCCGTAAATCACATGTATAAAGAAGGTATTCACGATGTAACATTTGTAGTGTGCAACACAGACAATCAGGCATTGGCCGAATCGCCTGTTCCCGTCAAGCTGCAACTGGGTAAAGAAGGACTGGGGGCCGGAAATCGTCCTGCACGTGCACGCGAAGCCGCCGAAGAAAGCATCGAAGATGTAAAACATATGCTGAACGACGGCTGTAAAATGGTATTTATCACTGCCGGAATGGGGGGTGGAACCGGAACCGGCGCTGCACCTATCATTGCCAAAACAGCCAAAGACATGGATATCCTTACCGTGGGTATAGTTACTATACCCTTCTTGTTCGAGGGTAACCGCAAAATAGACCAGGCACTGGACGGTGTGGAGCAAATGAGCCAGCATGTAGATGCTTTGCTGGTCATCAACAATGAACGCCTGCGCGACATCTACTCCGACTTCAGTGTCATGAATGCTTTCGGAAAAGCAGACGACACCCTTTCTGTAGCAGCAAAAAGCATTGCTGAAATCATCACTATCCGCGGTACCATCAACCTCGACTTCAATGATGTGAAAACAGTATTGAAAGACGGTGGTGTGGCCATAATGAGTACCGGATACGGTGAAGGAGAAAATCGTGTGAGCCAGGCCATCAATGATGCGCTGCACTCGCCGCTGCTGAACAACAATGATATTTTCAACTCAAAGAAGATTCTGTTCAACATTTCTTTCAGCACCAAAAGCGAACTGATGATGGAAGAGATGAACGAAGTGCATGATTTCATGAGTAAGTTTGGCAAAGATGTGGAAACCAAATGGGGACTTTACATCGACGAATCTCTGGAAAACAAAGTGAAGTTCACTGTATTGGCAACCGGCTTCGGCATCAAAGACGTACCGGGCATGGACAACATGCTCAACAAACGCACCATCGAAGAACAAAAGAAGCTGGAAGAACAAGAAGAAGAAGAACAGCGCAAGGATGAACGCCGTGGAGACTACTACGGTCGCGACACTTTCAAAAACAGTAACAAGAAAAAACGCCACAACATCTATATATTCAGTCTGGAAGACCTTGATAATGATGACATCATCAGCATGGTGGAAACAACTCCCACTTATCAGCGCACCAAGACCGTGCTTGAAAGCATCCAATCCAAAGCCATAGCCGAAGAAGAGGAAACATTCAATAACAACGATACCGAAAACGGTGGCATAACAATAACATTTTAACAACCAAAATTATAGAGAATATGGATTTATTTGACGTAATCAGCAACGATATCAAAGAGGCTATGAAAGCTAAGGATAAAGTGAAATTAGAAACTTTACGCAATGTGAAGAAATTCTTCCTCGAAGCAAAAACCGCTCCGGGAGCCAATGATACACTGACCGATGATGCTGCTCTGAAAATTATGCAGAAATTGGTAAAACAAGGCAAAGACTCTGCTGCTATTTACACCGGACAAGGCCGTTCCGATCTGGCAGAAACCGAACTGGCCCAGGTAGCCGTTATCGAAGCCTATCTGCCGAAACAGATGGGGGCCGAAGAATTGGAAGCTGCTTTGAAAACAATCATTGCAGAAGTAGGCGCAACCGGCCCGCAAGATATGGGTAAGGTAATGGGCGTGGCTACCAAGCAACTGGCAGGCAAAGCAGAAGGTCGCGCCATTTCCGCTAAGGTAAAAGAGCTGTTGGCATAAAGTTTTTAAACAGCATAGAAAAAAGACGGAAGCGTTTGCCTAAAAGCGGCTGAAGTCTTTGAAAAAGGCAGAAGAGTTTTTCTGAAAAGACCTTGGTCTTGTGTAAGAAACACTCTTCTGTCTTTTTTATGGCCGGTTTGTATTCTTGGGGATTCAACATATCCAGCCGGCACCAGTCACCGGATGTTGTCTCCTCCGGTTTTCAAACGCTCTGCATATGTTTAGAAGTCCCTACGTTGTTTCATCAGCCGGAATAAGCGTTTGCATCCCTTCGATTAAGCCTGTCTGTCAGTCGAATTACTACAGTCTTCGGCAGTGGACTGTATAGTCCGTTACCGTAGACTGTACAGTCCGTTACAGTGGACCGTACGGTCTGTTGCCGTGGACTGTAATAATCTTCCGTTTAAAAGACTTTGGCCGACCCTAAGAAACAGCTTACTCTTCCTTTGTCGGTGATATGACATATAAATCCCCAAGAATAATGACTGCCCCGTTTTCCTTTACTTCGTATTTGAATCCGCAGAAAAATATCGGTTTTCAGGCAAAGAGTTCTTTCAACACATCCAATGATTTAAGCAAAGGGAAATCAGGCAAATGCAAGCGATAATAATCATTGATAATGGTAAGACAACGGTTGCGCTCTGCGCGACTCATGGCAAAAAGGTGCATCGTCTCATAATTCATCCGCATCAGAATATTAATACGAGAAGCCTCATCCGGCTTCAGAAATGCCCCATGCGAAGGCTGTATGGGAGTAAAACAAGCATTGAGCAAATCAAAGAAACATCCCTCATCATAATCTTCTGTATTAGGATAGAGACCGAGAAAACGGGAAAAGCGCATCAAAAATACCAAATGAAAATTGGCAAACCCATGCTCACATCCATCCAACCAACGAATAGAATGCTCCAGATAAGCAAAAAGCGGCCTGTTCTCCGCCTCCTCACGCAATGCCCGATAAAGAAACTCGGCAAGAAACATGGCTATGGCCGATTTATAAGGGTCATAGGGCAAGGTATAAAACGGATACCATGATTTAGCCTCCTTAACAGGATAAAGGTTGGCATTCGGGCGATAGTCTGCCTCAAACTCAACCATGGCAAGAGGCTGAAAAAGCACTGACTTCACCGTCGACTTACGCGAACGGGGAATTTTCACCAGGAACGAAGCCCGCCCCGTGTGCTGCGTATAGATATCGACAATGTTCGAAGTATCATTATACTTTAGACTATGAAGTACGATTCCAACTGTTTTTTGCAACATATTCTTCCATTATTAAGCCTCTATCATGCACAAAAGTAGTCATTTTCGGGTAAAACGAACAAAAAACTAAAAAAAATCACTCGAATATTTTGGAGATTAAAAAATAGTTTCTACCTTTGCAACCGCAAAAGAGAAAAACACTCTCCGACGCAAACGCCAAGCTAAGGCTGGCAATTAAAGGCCCGGCCCCTTCGTCTATCGGTTAGGACGCAAGATTTTCATTCTTGAAAGGGGGGTTCGATTCCCCCAGGGGCTACAAATAAAAAATAATAAAAGAACAAAACTAAAGATTAGTCGAGATGGCAAATCACAAATCATCACTAAAGAGAATCAGACAGGAAGAGAAGAGAAGACTTCATAACAGATATTATGCTAAAACAATGCGTAATGCTGTTAAAAAACTTCGTGAGACTTCTGATAAAGCAGAAGCTGTTGCAATGTATCCGGGCATCCAAAAGATGTTGGACAAGTTAGCTAAGCGCAACATTATTCATAAGAATAAAGCTTCTAACCTGAAGTCTAAATTGGCTGCTCATATTAGCAAGCTCGCTTAAGCAAAGTCTTAAACCAAAAGATAAAATAGGCTGAATCATGTGATTCGGCCTTTTGTCGTTTCAGAAAACAAGAATCCAAAATGCTCCGGCATTATTACAGCCAAGCCATAAATTTAATTTTTTTATCCTCCAAGACTCCTTCTATATCAGCATTTTTTTGTATCTTTGAAAGCTAAATAAAGAAATCGAATTAAACATGACTGAAGAAGAAAAGATAAACGGCGAGAACAATTATTCGGCCAGCAATATCCAGGTTCTTGAAGGACTGGAGGCCGTACGTAAACGCCCCGCCATGTATATCGGAGATATCAGCGAAAAGGGTTTGCACCACTTGGTTTATGAAGTTGTTGACAACTCTATCGACGAAGCGCTGGCCGGTTATTGCGACCACATCGAAGTAACAATCAACGAAGACAACTCCATCACAGTGCAGGACAACGGCCGTGGTATTCCGGTGGACTACCACGAAAAGGAAAAGAAATCCGCATTGGAAGTCGTCATGACGGTACTCCATGCCGGAGGTAAATTCGATAAAGGTTCTTATAAAGTATCCGGTGGTCTTCACGGTGTAGGTGTATCGTGTGTGAACGCACTGTCCAAGCACATGACTACACAAGTGTTCCGCAACGGTAAGATTTTCCAGCAGGAATATTCATGCGGACATCCTCTGTACTCGGTTAAGGAAGTAGGCATGGCAGAAATCAGCGGTACCAAACAAACCTTTTGGCCGGATGAGTCTATCTTCACTGTTACCGAATATAAATATGACATCCTCGAAGCACGTATGCGCGAATTGGCTTACCTGAACAAGGGTATCACCATCTCGCTTACCGACCGCCGCCAGAAAGACGAAGAAGGAAACTTCAAAAAAGAGGTGTTCCACTCGGATGAAGGAGTGAAAGAGTTTGTACGTTTTCTGAACCGAAACAACGACTCATTGATTGATGATGTGATTTATCTGAACACAGAAAAGAACGGTACCCCGATTGAATGTGCTATCATGTACAACACCGGTTATCGTGAAAGTCTGCATTCTTATGTCAACAATATCAACACGATAGAAGGCGGTACGCACGAAGCGGGATTCCGCAGTGCACTGACACGTGTACTTAAAAAATATGCCGAAGACATCAAGGCATTGGAGAAGGCCAAAGTTGAAATCTCGGGAGAAGACTTCCGCGAAGGTTTGATTGCCGTTATCTCTGTAAAAGTAGCCGAACCGCAATTTGAAGGGCAAACCAAGACCAAACTGGGCAACAGCGAAGTCAGCGGAGCCGTAAACCAAGCAGTAGGTGAAGCACTTACCTATTATTTGGAAGAGCATCCGAAAGAAGCAAAACAAATTGTAGACAAAGTGATTTTGGCTGCCACAGCCCGCATTGCCGCACGTAAAGCACGCGAATCTGTTCAGCGAAAAAGCCCGATGGGTGGTGGCGGACTGCCGGGCAAACTTGCCGACTGCTCCAGCCGTAATCCTGAAGAATGTGAATTATTCCTTGTCGAGGGTGACTCTGCAGGCGGTTCTGCCAAACAAGGACGCAGTCGTGCCACTCAAGCTATCCTGCCATTGAGAGGTAAGATTCTGAATGTGGAAAAAGCAATGTGGCACAAAGCATTTGAAAGCGATGAGGTAAACAATATCATCACCGCATTGGGGGTACGTTTCGGTGTGGACGGTGACGATGACAGCAAAAAAGCAAATATTGACAAACTGCGTTATCATAAAGTCGTAATCATGACCGATGCCGATGTCGATGGTTCGCACATCGACACACTTATCATGACGCTGTTCTACCGCTATATGCCGGAAATTATCGAAAACGGCCACTTATATATTGCAAATCCGCCCCTCTACAAATGCAGTAAAGGTAAGATCAGCGAATATTGCTATACTGAAGAAGCCCGCCAGGAATTTATCCGAAAATATGGTGATGGTCAGGAGAACGGTATCCATACACAGCGATACAAAGGTTTGGGTGAAATGAATCCCGAACAGCTTTGGGAAACAACGATGAATCCCGAAACTCGTATCCTGAAACAAGTAACAATAGAAAATGCCGCGAACGTGGATTATATCTTCTCAATGTTGATGGGAGATGATGTAGGTCCGCGCCGCGAGTTCATAGAGAAAAACGCGACGTATGCGAATATCGACGCGTAATAGTTGTATTCAACTAAATATTTAAAAATTAAAAAAAAACCAATCCTCACATCTTACAATTTGAGGTAGTCCCGACTCTTCACCGAGTCGGGACTTTTTATATACATTCTCCCCCTTCCACACACAAGGCTCTCTGCTTTTCATTTATATTTCATTTCCTTTTCCCAAAGAGTACCATAGTATTTCCTTTTGCCATTTTTATCGATGAAATGGGGAAAAACAGACGAATGCAAACAAAAAGGGAACTTCGGACAAACATTCTTTTTCTTATAATTTCAATCACTTGATGAAGATTATATGCAGGAAAGTCTTAATTTTGGAACATTAAACTATTTGGAATATAAACCATTAATAAGATAATAACATGAAACTCACATTCCGAATCGAATACCGCACCGCCTGGGGAGAAATGCTCGGCGCAACCTTATGCGGCAACGATAACCAACCAATCATGCTCAGCACCGGAGACGGAATCCGCTGGGAAGGCAGTGCCGAAATGACAGACGCCCCCGCAGGCATCCCTATCTCCTACCGTTATGGAGTTTATCGCGACGGACAATGTATCCGGCGGGAAAGTGGAACAATGCCCCACATTTTCTGTCCCGGGAAAAAAAGAAACTGTCATTATATCTTAGATGACTTTTGGAAAGACCTTCCACAAGAATCCTATTTATATAGTTCTGCATTCAGCGGTGACTACCAATCTGCCAACAGTATAAAGACAATGGCTCCTGCCGATTGCAGTATTACGTTCCGCGCACTCTGTCCCTGCTTGCATCACAAACACCAACAGCTGGGAATTTGCGGACGCGGTGCCGCATTGGGCAACTGGGACTGCAAACAAACTGTATTGATGGAAGAAATCCAAGCTAATGAATGGACGGTGACACTGAATGCCGCCAGTCTGGAATTCCCACTGGAATACAAATTTGTAGCCTGCAATGCCGATACAAAAGAAGTGGAAGAGTGGGAGGCCCACAATAACCGCCTGCTCTGCATCGATGGAATGAAAAAAGGAGAAATCTACCTCACTCCCGAATCCGAAGTCCGTTTCACTTCTTCTGCACGCAAGGTAGCAGGTACTGCCATTCCGGTCTTCTCGTTACGCAGCGAAGGAAGTTTTGGCGTAGGCGACTTCGGTGATTTGAAGAAGCTGATAGACTGGGCAGTGAGCACCCACCAGCAAGCCATACAGATTCTTCCCATCAATGACACCACCATTACCAATACATGGATGGACTCTTATCCCTACAACAGCATTTCAATTTATGCATTCCATCCCATGTACATCGACCTGCGTCAGCTGGGCAAGTTGAAAGATAAAGAAGCCTTGGCTTTCTATGAAGAAAAACGAAAAGAGCTGAATGCCCTTCCCCAAATCGACTATGAAGCGGTGAACAACACCAAACGAGCCTATCTGAAATCAATGTACCAACAAACGGGGAAAAAAGTGCTGGCTTCTGCCGAGTTCAAAAAGTTCTTCAAAGAAAATGAACATTGGCTACTCCCCTACGCTGCTTTCTCTTATTTAAGAGATCAATATGGTACTCCCAATTTCAGCCAATGGCCCGAGCATAATGAATATCATGCAGATGAAATAGCCGCCATGTGCATACCCGAAAGCGACTGTTACGAAGAAATTGCTTTTTATTATTATATACAATACAACCTACACATCCAATTATTGGATGCCGGCAATTATGCACGCGAAAAGGGCATTATCTTTAAAGGAGATATCCCCATCGGAATCAGCCGCAATAGTGTGGAAGCCTGGATTGAGCCTTATTATTTCAATATGAACGGACAAGCCGGTGCACCGCCCGATGCATTCTCCACTAACGGACAGAACTGGGGGTTCCCCACATACAATTGGGATGTAATGGAAAAAGATGATTACCAATGGTGGCAGAAGCGTTTCCGCAAAATGGCAGAATACTTTACCGCCTACCGCATCGACCACATCTTGGGCTTCTTCCGCATTTGGGAGATTCCCTCCCATTCGGTTCATGGCTTACTGGGACAGTTTGTACCTGCTCTGCCAATGAGCGTAGACGAAATACAAAGCTATGGGCTGACATTCCAAAAAGATTTCATGACAAAACCGTTCATCAATGAAAACATCCTGAACCGCATTTTTGGTGAGAAAGCCGATAGGGTGAAAGAGACATTTGTGCAACACTGCCACGATGATATTTATGAAATGCGTTCTGAATTTGATACACAGCGTAAGGTAGAAGCCTACTTTGCCGAACGGAAAGACGAAGAAAGCAGAAATATATGCGAAGGGCTGTATACACTAATCAGCAATGTACTTTTCGTACCTGACCGTAAACACCCTTCCATGTACCATCCACGCATCGCCGTGCAGAACGATTTCATCTTTGAAGTGTTGAGCCCGGAAGAGAAGGAAGTGTTTAACCGCCTTTATAACCACTACTATTATCAACGTCATAACCAGTTCTGGTATCAGGAAGCGATGAAGAAACTACCTATCCTGACACAATCTACATCGATGCTGGTATGTGGTGAAGACTTGGGTATGGTGCCCGACTGTGTACCTTGGGTAATGGAACAGTTGCAGATACTCAGCCTTGAAATTCAGCGTATGCCTAAAAATCCCCAACACGAATTCGGTCATGTATGGGAGTATCCTTATCGTTCGGTTTGCACCATTTCTACCCATGACATGGCTACATTGCGCGGCTGGTGGGAAGAAGATTACGAACAGACTTGCCGCTATTACAACCAAGTGCTGGGACATTGGGGCGAAGTGCCCACAGCCGCACCGGGATGGGTTTGCGAAGAGATTGTGCGCAACCATTTGGAATGTCCGTCTTTGCTCTGTATCCTGTCATTCCAAGACTGGTTATCGATGGACGAGGAAATCCGTTACCCGAATGTAGACGCCGAACGGATTAATGTACCGGCCAACCCGCGCCATTATTGGAGATACAGAATGCATCTCACTCTGGAAGAGTTGATGAAGAGTAACAAGTTTAATGAAAAGATGAAAGAAATGATTGACGCCGCAGGCAGATTCTAACTCATATCAATATCATGAAGAAAATACCGGATTTAGGATTTTGGAAACTATGGAACATTAGTTTCGGATTCTTTGGCGTACAAATAGCCTACGCTTTGCAAAGTGCTAATATAAGCCGCATCTTTTCCACACTGGGGGCAGACCCTCACGACTTAAGTTACTTTTGGATTCTTCCACCATTGGCAGGAATCATCGTACAACCTATCATCGGTGCTTTGAGCGACCGCACCTGGACACGTTTCGGACGACGTATTCCTTACCTGTTTGTGGGGGCACTCGTTGCGGTGTGTGTCATGTGCCTGTTGCCGAATGCGGGAAGCTTCGGAATGAGTGTCAGTGCCGCCATGATTTTTGGCCTGGTATCTTTGATGTTTCTCGATACTTCCATCAATATGGCTATGCAACCTTTTAAAATGATGGTAGGCGATATGGTCAACGAGAAACAGAAAGGACTTGCCTATTCCATTCAAAGTTTCCTTTGTAATGCAGGAAGTTTGGCAGGATATCTGTTTCCGTTTATCTTCGCGGCAATCGGTATCAGCAATATCGCCCCCAAGGGAGTCGTGCCTGATTCTGTCATCTATTCTTTCTATATCGGAGCATTCATCCTGATACTTTGCGTCCTTTATACATCGGCCAAAGTGAAGGAATTCCCACCGGAAGAATATGCAGAATATCACGGCATTACCAATGAAGAGAAGAAGGAAAGAACAAATATGTTCAAGCTGTTGCTCAAAGCACCGAAAGCTTTTTGGACGGTAGGCTTGGTGCAATTCTTCTGTTGGGCAGCCTTTATGTTTATGTGGACTTACACCAATGGAACTGTGGCATTGAATGTCTTTGACACTCCTACGGTGGAAACAATGGCAGAAGGTACAGCGAAAGTAGTCCTCGATACTCAATCCATACAATATCAGAATGCTGCCGACTGGGTGGGTATTCTGTTTGCGGTACAGGCAATCGGCTCAGTCATTTGGGCGGCGGTGATTCCGGTGATTAAAAACAAAAAGTTTGCCTATGTACTCAGCTTGGTGCTGGGAGGCATTGGTTTCATCTCTGTTTTATTCATCCACAATCAATATGCATTATTTGCATCCTTTGCCCTGATTGGCTGTGCATGGGCTGCAATGTTGGCTTTGCCTTTCACTATCCTGACCAATGCGTTGACAGGAGGGCACATGGGTACTTATTTGGGGCTCTTTAACGGAACCATCTGCATCCCGCAAATCGTAGCCGCTTCATTGGGAGGAATGATATTGAAAATGTTTACCACGGCAGGCAACGTTGCCCCGGAAGTCAACATGCTGGTGTTGGCAGGTATATTCCTCATTATCGGTGCAGGTTGTGTAGGCATTATTAAAGAGAAACAGTAACCGACAAGGGCATTATAAAACACGTTAGTACGCATCGCCTCATGCATACTAACGTGAAGCCCATACATACGGAAGCAAAGGTCCACACATACGTACGTATAGAGTGATGCGTCAGTCCGCATTATAAATTCATCACATCGTGCTCGAATTGTTCTTTATCTCCTATTGCCTTATTCCTTATCTTACTGCGATAGTTGTATATCGTAGCCAAAGAATAACCCAAGAAATGGGCAATCTTATTACTGTCTGTCACCCCCAGGCGAATCAAAGCGAAGATGCGAAGTTCGGTAGTCAACAATTCGCCCGACTTAGGATATATTCTTCCCTCCTCTATCAATAATTTATTAAAAGAGGCAATAAAATGAGGAAATAATTCCAAGAAAGACTTATCAAATTCATTATAAAAGTCTTTCCGTTCATCACGGATAAACTGTTCAGACTTAATGGCTTTAAACAAATCATCTATACGGGATGCCATCGCCATTTTTGCCAATGAACGACGATAGAGTTCCAGCTTATCAAGATAAATCACACATCTGTCCAGGTAACGGGCAATATACACTTCCTTTATCTTACCGGTCTGCTCCAATTCATCATTTACATCAGTCAATCGCTTGTTAGCCTGACTTAAATCTCTACGCATAGCCGATAATTTTTTCATCCATCTATACAGATAGAAAATGGCAGCAATGAGAAAAAGAGACAAAAGGCTGACACTTATCAACAAAGCACGAGAGATCTGCCGCTCTCTCTGATCCTTCAACTTATAAGCCTTATCAATAATAGGAAAGAACTGAGTTACTTCAATAAAGCGCAACCGGGCATTGCACGAAACAGCATCTTCCATCGAACAATTCAGATATTTGTACGCACGGTCTATATCTCCTTTTTCATACATTAATTGAGCCAGTTTCTGCAAAGACGCATACTCTTTAGTAGCAGACTGCAAATCAACCACGGCAGTCAAAGCCAAATAATAAATCTGTTTATCCATATCCTCAGTCACATCATACACCTCGGACAACGTATAATAGATGTATGCCTTCTGCCGCTCATCAGGATTCTTCTTCAACAGCCCATTCAGGATAACCAGTGAACTATCCGGTTTGCCTGCCACCATGTACTTCTCCGCCAGTACGATATCTCTGTCCACTCCCTGACGCGCTGTTGCCAGAATAGAATCACGATAAACGTCTGTCTTCTCCAGATACTTCTGTTTTTCCTCCGCATTGGTCGTATAATCGGCCACCCAACCATAATAAGCCCGGAAAGTACGGTAATAATAGTTCAACGGTCCCAATTCCAATGCCTGTGGATTAATCTGCCTCAACTGTTCCAATGCCTCATTATACATGCCCATCACTCCCATCACCTCAGCACGATTAATGATAATCTCATTCTTCAACTCGGGTTTGTCAAGCAAAGGAAGCAAACGCATTTTCTCATTTATATAATATAAAGAAGAATCGGCCTGATAATGCAGATAGAGATAAAAAAGCGAACCGCAGAGTTCATACTTTTCTTCATTGTTCCCAGACCGGTGAAGACGAGCCTTTATTTCATCAATTTCTTTTTCTTTATGCACATGAAAAGAATACTTTTCCTCTATGACCCTATCCAACTCTTTCAGTACAGATTCATTCACTCCGTTATCAGCCATCAAGCTCAACGGGTAGATAAAAAGGAACAATATAAGGCAATATGTGATTTTTCTCATTCCGTATTAATTAAGTATTACACAAATATATAAAGATAAGTAATTAAAATAAAGAAAAACAAGAAATATATTTTCATATCCATTTATATTTTCTACCCAATCAAAGAATACAGACCACTTAATAATCAATTATATAACATAAAAGAGCATTTATATTTTTATTCCAGCCTTAAAAAGAGATTCTTTACTCTCCTACATTTGCAATACCAAGCAAACCGAATAACATTAAATACTATATATTATGAAAAGAAGATTTATACTTATGACACTGCTCGCACTCTTCGGCTTACAGCACCCCACGTCTGCAGCCATTATTAAAAAAGTTGCCCCGACCTTTTGGTGGGCAGGTATGAAAAATCCCGAGTTACAAGTATTATTATATGGCGAGAACATCTCGTCAAGTGATGTGAGTATTTCCGCCAAAGACATTCTCTTGAAAGAGGTAGTCAAACAAGAGAATCCGAACTATCTTCTCTTATATATGGATTTGTCGGAAGCGGCTCCCCAATCTTTCACTATAACTTTGAAACAAGGTAAAAAAGAAACTGTTGTCCCTTACGAAATTAAACAACGTAGAAACGGTGCTTCTGATGTAAAAGGATTCAATGCCGGTGATGTACTTTATCTGATTATGCCGGACCGTTTTTCCAATGGTGACCCTTCGAACGATATTATCCCGGGAATGCTCGAAGCAAAAGTAGACCGTAATGAACCGTTTGCACGCCATGGCGGTGACTTGAAAGGTATCGAAAATCATTTGGATTACTTGGACAATTTGGGTATCACTGCCATCTGGCTCAACCCTATCCAGGAAAATGATATGAAAGAAGGTTCATACCATGGCTATGCCATCACCGATTACTATCAGGTAGACCGCCGCTTCGGTAACAATGAAGAATTCCGCAAACTGGTAGATGCGGCTCACGCCAAAGGCATGAAAGTGGTGATGGACATGATATTCAATCATTGCGGCAGCGAGAACTACCTGTTCAAGGATATGCCTTCAAAAGACTGGTTCAATTTCAGAGGAAATTATGTACAGACTTCTTATAAAACCGCCAGTGTACAAGATATACATGCCGCCGACTATGAGCGTAAATTAGCAGTCGACGGTTGGTTCACCGAATCAATGCCCGACTTCAACCAACGCAATCGCCACGTAGCCAACTATCTGATTCAAAGCAGTATTTGGTGGATTGAATATGCAGGTATCAACGGAATTCGCCAAGATACGCATCCCTACGCAGACTTCGATATGATGTCTCACTGGTGTAAAGCCGTCAACGAGGAGTATCCCGACTTCAACATCGTGGGCGAAACCTGGCTCAACAGCAATGTACTCGTTTCCTTCTGGCAAAAAGACAGCAAACTTGCCGCACCCAGAAACTCAAATCTTCGCACAGTGATGGACTTCCCTTTAATGGAGCACATGAATCGGGCTTTTGATGAAGAGACCACCGATTGGAGCGGAGGGTTATTCCGTCTTTATGATTATCTGACACAAGACCTTGTCTATGCCGACCCCATGAATCTGCTGATATTCCTCGACAACCACGATACTTCACGCTTCTATCGCAATGATGAAGACACCCAAAATCTGAACCGCTACAAACAAGCACTTGCTTTCTTGTTTACCACCCGCGGTATCCCTCAGATTTATTATGGGACAGAGATATTGATGGCGGCAGACAAAGCGAATGGTGACGGGCTTCTCCGTTGTGACTATCCCGGCGGATGGCAAAGCGATCTGCGCAATTGTTTCCAAAACGCCAATCGCACTGCCCGGCAAAGAGAAGCATTTGACTATATGCAGAAACTGCTGCAATGGAGAAAAGGAAATGAAACCATCGCCAAAGGAACGCTAAAACATTTCGCTCCCAATAAAGGAATATATGCATACGAAAGAAAATATGGGAACAAATCGGTTACTGTATTCATGAATGGAAACGACAAGGAACAGAGTATTGATTTAACTCCTTATAAAGAAATATTGCCAAAGACATCCGCCTTGGATGTATTGACGGGCACAAAGGTTGAATTAGAAAAAGAATTAACGCTCTCCGGCCGCGGAATATTGATTTTAGAGTTCTGATACAGTTCACTTTGATTTATATTTATCAGATATTGCAAATATACTAACTACATAATAATCAGAGATATAATATTTAGAACAAGACAAATGCATTTATATTTTTATTCTTGTGCAATCTTTGAATATACAAGATTCTTACATTTGCAATATCCGAAACAAAACAGAGTTAGGAAACTTGTTAGCTTATAATTTAATACCATAGTTATATGAAAATTAAAAAGAAACTTTCACTCATTGCATTCATTTGCATTTCATTCATAGCAAATGCACAGCAAAAACTTACATCACCGGATGGCAACCTGGAAATGATTTTCCACCTAAACGGAGAAGGTAGCCCCATTTATGAACTGACTTATAAACAAAAGCCTGTCATCAAACCCAGTAAACTGGGACTGGAACTGAAAAAAGAAGATGCCGATGCTAAGACAGACTTTGAGTGGACAGCCCGTAAAGATGCCGACAAACTTGATTCTAAAACAAACCTATATAATGGATTTGAACTGAAGGATGCCCAAACTTCTACTTTTGACGAAACTTGGCAACCGGTATGGGGAGAGGAAAAAGAAATTCGCAATCATTACAATGAACTGGCAGTAACCCTGAACCAACCGGCAAACGATAGATATATCATCATACGTTTCCGTCTTTTCAATGACGGGTTGGGCTTCCGCTACGAATTCCCCCAGCAGAAGAACCTGAATTATTTTGTTATCAAAGAAGAACATTCACAATTCGGTATGGCAGGAGACCATACTGCCTATTGGATTCCCGGAGATTATGATACGCAGGAATACGACTATACCGTTTCCCGTTTGTCAGAAATCAGAGGGCTGATGAAGACAGCCATTACCCCCAACTCTTCACAAACTCCGTTCTCGCCTACAGGCGTTCAGACGGCTTTGATGATGAAGACGAATGACGGACTGTATATCAATCTCCATGAGGCTGCATTAATCGATTATGCCTGTATGCATCTGAATCTGGATGATAAGAACATGGTATTCGAATCATGGCTGACCCCTGACGCACAAGGTGACAAAGGATATATGCAAACACCTTGTTCTTCACCGTGGCGCACCGTCATCGTGAGTGATGACGCACGCAATATCCTTGCTTCACGCATTACTTTAAACTTGAATGAACCTTGCAAAATTGAAGATACATCATGGATTAAACCGGTGAAATATATCGGTGTTTGGTGGGATATGATTACCGGCAAAGGCTCTTGGGCTTACACAGACGAACTTTCCAGCGTGAAATTGGGAGAAACCGATTATTCTAAAACCAAACCTAACGGAAAGCATTCTGCAAACACAGCTAATGTGAAACGATACATTGATTTTGCGGCTCAGCACGGTTTTGACCAAGTATTGGTAGAGGGATGGAACGAAGGTTGGGAAGACTGGTTTGGCAAAAGCAAAGATTATGTTTTCGACTTTGTGACCCCCTATCCCGACTTTAATGTGAAAGAACTTCAGAACTATGCGGCAAGTAAAGGTGTTAAACTAATGATGCATCATGAAACTTCGGCTTCTGTACGTAACTACGAACGACACATGGACAAAGCTTACCAATTTATGGTCGATAATGGTTATAACTCGGTAAAGAGTGGTTATGTGGGCAACATCATCCCTCGTGGAGAACACCATTACGGACAATGGATGGACAACCATTATCTCTATGCGGTAAAGAAAGCAGCCGATTATAAAATCATGGTAAATGCACATGAAGCAGTACGTCCTACCGGTATTTGCCGTACTTATCCTAACCTGATAGGCAACGAGTCGGCTCGCGGAACAGAATATGAATCGTTTGGTGGAAATAATGTTAATCATACTACCATACTTCCGTTTACCAGACTGATTGGAGGTCCGATGGATTACACTCCGGGCATCTTTGAAACACATTGCAACAAGATGAGCCCGACGAATAATTCACAAGTACGCTCCACACTGGCACGGCAGTTGGCATTATACGTCACCATGTATAGTCCATTGCAAATGGCTGCTGACATTCCCGAAAACTACGAACGCTTCATGGACGCGTTCCAGTTTATCAAAGATGTGGCAATCGATTGGGACGAAACCAAATATCTGGAAGCTGAACCGGGAGATTATATCACCATTGCCCGCAGAGCCAAGGGAACCAATGACTGGTATATCGGCTGCACAGCTGATGAAAACGGTCATACTTCCAAACTGACATTTGATTTCCTTGAACCGGGAAAACAATATATCGCTACTGTCTATGCCGATGCGAAAGATGCCGACTGGAAAGACAATCCGCAAGCATATACCATTCGCAAAGGTATTGTGACCGGCAAGAGCAAATTAAACTTGCGTGCAGCCAGTGGCGGCGGTTATGCAATCAGTATCAAAGAGGTGAAAGATAAATCAGAGGTAAAAGGAATAAAGAGGTTATAAATTAATTGTGATTATTGAGAAAACCGTTTTCAATAGGTATTTATTAAAGTAAAAAACATGAATAAATAACTTAACTTTAAATTTAAAGACATGAAAAGAAACGTGATGTTTAAAATCCTACTCATGATAGTAGTGGGATTGTTCTTGTCCCTAGACGCATTTGCCCAACAAATGACGGTTAAAGGAATTGTCAAAGATACAACCGGCGAGCCGATTATCGGTGCTAACGTTGTAGTAAAAGGAAGTAGTAACGGTACAATTACCGATTTCGAAGGCAACTTCCAGTTCAACGCCAATAAAGGCGATATTATTGTGATTTCATTTATCGGTTACCAAGCACAGGAAGTACCTGCTGCTGCCAACCTGAACATTATTCTGAAAGACGATACACAGTTATTGCAGGACGTTGTAGTCATTGGTTATGGTACCGTTAAGAAGAATGATGCAACCGGCTCTGTAACAGCCATCAAACCGGACCAGCTGAGCAAAGGTATCACTACCAATGCACAAGACATGTTGTCCGGTAAGGTTGCCGGTGTAAGCGTTATTTCCAACGACGGTGCTCCCGGCAGCGGTGCCCAGATTCGTATCCGTGGCGGTTCCTCTTTGAATGCCAGCAACGACCCGCTATTGGTTATTGATGGATTGGCTATTGATAATCAAGGAATCAAAGGTATGTCAAACGGCCTGTCAATGGTTAACCCTGAAGATATCGAAACTTTCACCGTACTAAAAGATGCTTCTGCAACTGCTATCTACGGTTCACGTGCATCCAACGGTGTCATTATCATCACCACCAAAAAAGGAAAGAACGGACAAGCGCCGAAAATAAACTACAATGGTTCAATTTCTTTGGCCACCACTCAAAAGCGTTATGACGTATTGGATGGTAATGAATACCGTGCTTATGCCCAGCAATTATGGGGAGATAAATATCCTGCAGAAATGGATACAGCCAATACAGACTGGCAAGACCAGATTTTCCGTACTGCCGTAAGTACCGACCATCATATCTCTATTACCGGTGGATTTAAGAACGTTCCGTATCGCGTATCTGTCGGTTATACTAATGAAAATGGTATTATTAAAACCTCCAACTTCCAGCGCTTGACCGCGTCTGTCAATCTTGCTCCATCATTCTTTGACGACCATTTGAAATTCAATATCAACGCCAAATATATGTATGGTAGAAATCGTTATGCCGATGCAGGTGCAGCCGTAGGCGGTGCATTATCTATTGCTCCTACTCATCCTGTTTATGGAACAGGAGATGCGTTTAAATTCTCAGGCGGTTATTGGCAGAATATGCAAGCTACAGACGGTTTCAGTGATAAAGACTGGACTTATACGACAGATAAAAACACTCCTCAAAACCCATTGGCTGCACTGGAACAACGTAATAAAAAAGCAAACAGCAACGACTTTGTAGGCAATGTAGAAGTAGACTATAAAGTTCATTTCTTGCCGGACTTGCGTCTCCATGCCAGCATCGGCGGTGAATATGCAGACGGTAATGAACGTGAAATTGTTTCTCCATACTCATACACCAATAACTATTACGGATGGAACGGATTATCTACCCAGTACAAGTATAATATATCCTATAATGCTTATGCACAATACATCAAGTCCCTTGGCGCACATGATTTCGACATCATGGTCGGTGGTGAGGAACAACATTTCCATCGCAATGGCGCTGACGGTGTAGGTCAAGGATGGGACTCTTATAAAAACGAACCGGTGGATCAAGCATTACGCAGTCAAAAAGCTTATGCTACACGCAATACGCTGGTTTCTTTCTTCGGACGTTTAAACTACTCCTTACTGAACCGCTATTTATTCACGTTCACCATGCGCTGGGATGGTTCTTCACGGTTTAGCAGTGACAACCGCTGGGGTACATTCCCTTCATTAGCTTTAGGCTGGAAAATGAAAGAAGAAAACTTCCTGAAAAACGTGAACTTCCTTTCCGATTTGAAACTTCGTCTTGGTTGGGGTATCACAGGACAGCAGGATATAGGTGATGACTTTGCTTTCCTTCCTCTGTATGTGACAAGCGATGATTATGCACAATATCCTTTCGGTGACACTTATTACAGTTCTTCACGCCCCAAGGCTTTCAACACAGATTTGAAATGGGAAAAAACAACTACCTGGAACGGCGGTTTGGATTTTGGTTTCCTGAATGGAAGAATATCAGGTGCTATCGATGGATACTATCGTGAAACAGAGGACTTGCTGAACAGTGTCAAGATTCCTGTAGGAACTAATTTCAATGCACAGATGATGAAGAATATCGGTTCATTAAAGAATTATGGTGTAGAATTCTCCATCAATGCCAAACCAATCGTATCCAAAGACTTTACATGGGATTTAACTTACAATGTTACTTGGAACCACAACGAAATTACGAAGCTGAACGGTGGTGATGATAGTGACTATTATGTTGAAACCGGTGATAAGATATCCAGAGGTAACAATACCAAAGTTCAAGCAAATAAAGTAGGACATGCAGCCAACGCATTCTATGTTTACCAGCAAGTTTACGATGAAAACGGAAAGCCTATCGAAAATATGTTTGTAGACCGCAACGGTGATGGCAAGATCAACAGTGCCGACAAATATATCTATAAGAAACCGGCTGCCGACGTATTGATGGGTCTGACTTCCAAAATGCTGTATAAAGACTGGGACTTCAGCTTCTCTTTGCGTGCAAGCCTCAACAACTATGTTTATTATGACTTCTTGAGCAATAAGGCGAATGTCAGTGCTTCCGGACTGTATACTAACAATGCATACGTCAACACGACCAAAGAAGCCATAGCTCTTGGTTTCACAGGAAAAGGCGAATACTATATGAGTGACTATTTTGTTCGTAACGCTTCATTCATCCGTTGTGACAATATCACATTGGGATATTCTTTCAAAAACTTACTCCGGTCACAGGCCTATCAAGGAGTGGGCGGCCGTGTATTTGCTACCGTACAGAACCCGTTCGTTATCTCTAAATACAAAGGACTCGATCCGGAAATCAAAAGTGGTATAGACAGTAACCCATACCCCAGAGCAACGACATTCTTATTAGGTCTTAGCCTTCAATTTTAACTTAACTTTAAAACGAAATAATCATGAAAACAAGATATTTTAAAAAGATATTTGCCTCAGCACTGATGGTTACTGCCATTCTGGGCACCAGTTCGTGCATTAATGAATTGGATATTAGTCCTATTGATCCTCAATATGCGCCCAGCTTTGACCAAAATGATGTATTCGTAAAAGAATATGCATTATTAGGCTTGACAGGACAAAAAGGACCGGCCGGATCAGCCGATCTCGACGGACAAGATGAAGGTGAATCAGGATTTTACCGTACCATCTTTAACTGCAACGAATTACCAAGTGATGAATGTATCTGGGCTTGGCAAACCGACACAGATATCCCTCAGCTGACAAACATCAGTTGGAACTCTTCCAGTATCCGCACCGAATGGACATACGTCCGCTTGGGATACAATATTACACAACTCAACTTCTTCCTTGACCAGACAGAAGGAAAAGACGATGAAGAAACAATGCGTCAACGCTCCGAAGTCCGCTTCCTGCGTGCATTACATTACTTCTACTTCCTTGATTTATTTGGTAAAGCACCTTTTAAAGAACACTTTAACAACGAACTTCCGGTTGAAAAGAAAGGCAGCGATTTATATGACTACATCCAAAATGAGTTAAGCCAATGCGAAAGCGCAATGTATGAACCACGCCAAGCCCCGTTTGGCCGTGCCGACAAAGCGGCAAACTGGTTGCTGCGCGCACGTCTGTATCTGAATGCAGAAGTATATACCGGCAAAGCTGACTATGCCAACGCAAGAGATTATGCAGACAAAGTAATCAATTCATCTTATAAGCTATGTCCCGAATATCGTTTATTATTCATGGCGGATAACGATGAAAACGCACAGGCGATGCAAGAAATTATCCTGCCTATCCGCCAGGATGGTATCAAAACACGTAATTATGGAGGGTCCACTTATTTGGTTAATGGTACCCGCACTGCCGGCATGCCACGTATGGGAACTACCAATGGATGGTCTTGTATCTTTTCACGCGCTGCATTAGTTAAAAAATTCTTCCCTGATCTTTCTCAAGTGCCGATGTTACCCGGCGACATTGAAGTGCCTGCAGCAGGAGAAATCAACACGGATGAAAAAATAGATGCTTTCGATGCCCAATATGGCACAAGAACAATAGATATGATCAAAGCGGCAGGCGATGACCGCGCCATGTTCTATTCAGGAATCGGTGGCGGTATCCGCAAAATCGAAACTGATGTCATATCCGGTTTTAAAGATGGATTATCTATCGTAAAATGGCAAAATATCCGCTCAGACGGACAGCCGACACATCATACCGAATATCCCGATACCGATATTCCTTTGATGCGTTTGTCTGAAGCCTATTTGACCCGAGCTGAAGCCAAATTCCGCCTGGGAGAAGATGCAACCGAAGATATCAATACCCTCCGCAGACGCGCCAACTGTACCAGACTTGTTCAGACAGTGACCGAAAAAGAGATTATTGACGAATGGGCACGTGAGTTCTATCTGGAAGGACGCCGTCGTTCGGACTTGATCCGTTTCGATATGTTCACTAGCAATAAATATTTATGGGACTGGAAAGGTGGAGCAGCAACCGGAACTTCTGTTTCTTCTTTCTACAATGTTTATCCTATCCCGGCATCGGATATGAATAACAATCCGAATATGTCACAAAACACAGGATATTAATCAGTAGTTTCCGTTTAACAATTAAAGTATGTATATTATGAAAAAGATATTCAACATATTGCTTCTTGCTGTATTCACCCTGTCCGTGTTTACAGCATGCGAAAAGGACGACGATAGCAATCCCGTTCTAAAAGAGCCTACCACCTTTTCACTCAACCTGCCGCCATATGCAGCCAACAATATCTACGACTTGAAAAATGCGAAGACAGTGGAATTGACTTGTTCACAGCCAGATTATGGTTTTCCGGCTGCTACAACATACAGTGTTCAGGTGGCGCTTAATTCTGAATTTACAGAAAAGACAGAAGAAAGTGAAGCAAACTATACCGAATTGACTACAACTTATTCTACAGCCAAAATGGATGTAGTGGCATCTGAACTGAATACGGCTATCATAGAATTATGGACTGCCCAGAATGAAGGAGCCGATTTCCCGACTACACCAATCAGCGTCTTTATCCGCCTGAAGGCTACCATTACAGATAGTGACCGGGGAGTGTGCATTTCTAATGTGATAGAATTGCCGAAAGTATTGGGCAACGCATCCACCGACAAGTTAGAAGCCCCCCAAACCATGTTCCTCGTTGGTTCTATGCTCGACACAGAATGGACTATCTGGAAACCAATGGTACAAGTCAGCGGATTGGACGGACAATTCTGGAGACTCATTTATTTCACAGCCGGTGATGAATTCAAGTTCGGAACCAAAGAAAAAGAATACATCGGTTCGGACGATACCCGTTTAACAATCACAGACAAAGCCGAGTCCGGTGTTATCGGCACCAACAGCGGTAATATAACTGTCAAAAACGCCGGTTGGTATGTAGTATTTATCAAAGCGGCAGTAAAAGGCAGTGATTATACATTTACCATGACATTCTATCCGGGCGAAGTATATCTGTTCGGAGCAACCAATGGAGGAACATGGGACTATAACGACACTTGGAAATTTACTGCTCCCGACAATAAAGACGGTTCATTCGTGTCTCCTGCCATGACAGCAAGCGGTGAAGCCCGTATCTGTGTTAAGACAGATGTCGACTGGTGGAGAACAGAATTTACACTCTGTAACGGTGAAATCTTCTATCGCGAAAACAATCCGGTCAATGACAGTTGGGGTAAAGATGTTGGTCCTGAGTATTCTATTCAAGGAGCAGCAGGCAAGACCATCCGACTCAACTTCACAGCCGGAACAGGAGAACTAAAATAATAACCTTAAAACGAAAGATTCATCATGAAAAAGCAATTTATATACGCAGGAATGTTTCTATTTACCATAGGATTCTCTGCTTGTAATGAAGACTTCAAGGACTGGGCTGCCCCCCAGTCCAATCCCCAAGAGGATAGTGCAGAACAAATGACAGCAACTTTCACAACCGGTCAAGATGCCAATATCAGCATGGATGAAGCCACTGCCGACTCGGTAGAAATTGTAAAATTAACTTCAACTACCGCTGTGGAAGGCAGTACCATAACTCTCAGTTCTTTACTATTCAACGATGATTACTCTTTACCCTTCACGACCAAAGACGGTACTGTAAAAGTAGCCTTGACGCAACTGGACAGTATTACCCAGGAAATATATAAAAGCCGTGCCAGTGTAGCACGCAATTTGCGTGTTATAGTCAAAGCAGCAGCTACCACTCCGGCCGGAGACGGTATCCAACTTTCGGGCAATGAAGTAAATATCACGCTAAAGCCGGGAGCAACACCGGCAGTAGACCCGAAAGGTTACTATGTAGTAGGTGCATTTACCGGTTGGAATGCAGAAGGCGCCTTGCCCATGACACTCGATCCCAACAATAAGAATGTCTATACATTGGAAACCGAAACGACAGAAGCCAATCAGAACTTTAAGATTTTCCCGGCTTCCGCCATCAACGGCAAAGATATTGACTGGGCACAGGCTTTAGGCGCTCAAAAAGATGGCGACACCGCCGCCGAAAACTTCCTGACTTGGAAAGTAGGTGATAAGGAAGCAGGAGCCATCATGGTGGAAGAAGCCGGTAAAATCAAGATTACAATCAATATGACCGATTTCCGCTATTCAGTAAAAGACAACAGTGCTCCCACAGAACTCTATATGACCGGAAGCGCATATAACTGGGGCAAGATATGGAAACAGTTTGTTCCCGTCAACGACACAAAAGGTGCCTTCTGGGGCATTTACTATTTCGCTGCCGATGACCAAGTGAAATTTGCTCCGCAAGCCGACTGGGGCAATGACTTCGGTTTTGCTGCCACTATTTCGCAAGCATCTGTCGACCGTGCCGGATTGTCGGATTCTGACGGAAACATCAAAGTGGGTAAAGCAGGCTGGTATCTGGTCTATGTATCAGTCATCGGTGATAACCGGGTGGTAGAGTTTGAAACACCCAATGTATATCTGATAGGAGATACCTCTCATGACGGTTGGAACGACCAATTGGCAGAACAAGATTTATTCACCATCCCGACAGATGCAGACGGTTCATTCGTCTCACCGGCATTCGCCAAGAACGGAGAGCTCCGTATATGCGTACATCCCGAAGCCGCCGCTACCGACTGGTGGAGAACAGAATTTATTATCCTGAATGGTAAAATCGAATACCGCGGCAATGATGGAGACCAAGAAAGAGTACAAGGAAAAGCCGGACAAAAGGCATATCTGAACTTCTCAGACAACACCGGAAAAGTAGAATAATCAGTATACAGATTTTAAAAACCCTGAAAGCCGTCCTTCGTCCAAAAGGGCGGCTTTTTTTAATCAAGTCCATCATGAAAAAATATAAATTTCCCCTTTTACCGGGGTTATTGCTATCCTGCTTATTCATCGCCTGCTCGGATGACAATAAAGAAGATTTGCCCGACCTGCAGCCGGGCGAGGGCATGAACTACTCTCCCAAAACACCGGATGCCGACCAACCGCTGACCATCACCTTCAAAGCACCGACCTCTTCCGCCCTGTTCGGATACAAGGGGGAAGTATATATCCACACCGGCGTAGTGGGCGAAGGCGACTGGCAGTATGTCCCGGCCGAATGGAACCAGAACATAGATAAATGCAAGATGACAAAGCTGGAAGAAAATATATGGAGCATCACGCTGGAACCCGACATACGCCAATGGTTTCAGTCGGGCAAGACACCGATAGAAAAGCTAGGCATCGTCATCCGCAGCTCGGACGGCAGCAAGAAGGGGATTGACATCGATTCCTTTGTGGAGGTCACAGACCATAAATACCAAGGCTTCTCGCCGGCCGAAATTAAGCATGCAGCCCTGCCCGGGAATGTGGAAGAAGGCATCAACGTCATCAACAACACCACCGTGACCCTTGTGCTCTATGACAAAGACACCGAAGGCAACCACAAAGACTTTGCACACGTCCTCGGCGACTTCAACAACTGGGAACTGACCAATAAGGAGGACTGCCAGATGTGTCGCGACGATGCCGCCGGATGTTGGTGGATAACCCTGAACAACCTCAACCCGACAAAAGAATATGCATTTCAATACTATGTAGGAACCAAAGGCGGTGAGACCATCCGCTTGGCAGATGCCTACTGCGAAAAGATTCTCGACCCGGAGCATGACGACGACATCCCGGCGTCCGCCTATCCCGACAACAAGACCTACCCCAAAGGCGGAAAAGGAATTGTTTCGGTATTCAAGATACAAAGAGACAACTATGCATGGACCGTATCCGACTTCAAGATGCAACACCCCAAGCAACCGGTCATCTACGAGATGCATCTGCGCGATTTCACCACCGGCCGCACCATCAACAGCGCCCTGCAAAAGCTGGACTACCTGAAAGACATGGGCGTCGACGCCATCGAGTTGATGCCTGTTCAGGAGTTTGACGGGAACGACAGCTGGGGATACAACCCGTGTTTCTTCTTCGCCCTCGATAAGGCGTATGGCACCCCAAAAATGTATAAAGACTTCATTGACGCCTGCCACCGCAAAGGCATGGCCGTCATTCTCGATGTAGTATACAACCATGCCACCGGCAACATGCCTTTTGCCCGCCTGTATTGGGACAGCGCAAAGAACAAGACCGCGCGAAACAATCCCTACTTCAACACAGACGCCCCGCATCCTTACAGCGTCTTCCAAGACTTCAACCATGAAAGTCCCTTGGTGCGCAAGTTCGTGAAGCGCAACCTGAAGTTCCTGCTGGACGAATACAAGATAGACGGTTTCCGTTTCGACCTCACCAAAGGCTTCACCCAAACCGCATCTACCGAAGCCACCGCCTCCAACTACGATGCCGCCCGCATAGCCATCCTGAAGGACTACCACTCGGCAGTGAAGGCAGCAAAGAGCGATGCCCTCGTCATATTCGAGCACTTCTGCGAAAAGAAAGAAGAACAAGAATTGGCGGCAGAAGGGATATACCTGTGGCGCAACATGAACAATGCCTATTGCCAGTCTGCCATGGGTTGGAAAGAAAACAGCGGTTTCGACGGACTGTATGAAAGCACCCCTTCATGGGTGGGCTTCATGGAAAGCCATGACGAAGAGCGCATGGGCTACAAACAAACCCAATGGGGAAACGGAGTCCTCCAAACCGACCTCCCGACCCGCATCCGCCAACTGGCTGCCAACGCAGCTTTCTTTTTCACCGTTCCGGGCCCCAAGATGATATGGCAGTTCGGCGAACTGGGATATGATTTCAGCATCAACAGTAACGAAACGGGAACAGCCGTCAGCGAAGAATACCGTACATCACGCAAACCCATCCGTTGGGATTATTACGAAAATGCCACACGCAAAGAACTCTTTGAGATATATAGCCAATTAATTGACTTGCGCAATGAAAAGCCGTCCTTGTTCGAAGGAAACGCCACCCTGACATGGAGAGCAGGCGCATCTGATTGGGACCAAGGACGCTCCCTCTATCTTAGCGGAATTACCGGAGAAGCTATTGCTGTTGTCGGCAACTTCAGCAATACCGATGCGGATGTTACCTTCCCGGGCCCCATAGGAGAGTGGAGAAACTACTTCACCGGACAAAACGAAACTGTAACGGAAAAAGTCACTGTTCCCGCCAATCATTTCATTCTGTATACCCGTTTCTAACCGATTCGGGCACAGAACGAAATATAAATGAAGAAGAGCCATTTATTATCAAAATAAATATCCGAATAGTTTCTCATTCAAATCTTATTATGTACATTTGCCGAGCATTAAGTATTCTCATAGAAGAACAATATTACTTTTCCAACTTTATTCGCATGGTGACTAATGTAGAAATGTTTATCTTCATAAGATTCCTTATCGCATAATTTCCCTATTTTATTATTAAAACATTTATTTTAAAATGAACATTTTTATTGCAGGACTGAGCTATAATTTGAGCGAAGCCGAATTAGAAGAATTATTTGCAGAGTATGGAGAAGTAGTTTCAGCCAAAGTCATCATGGACAGAGAAACAGGCCGTTCCAAAGGATATGGATTTGTTGAAATGGCAGAAGATGAAGCCGGAAACAAAGCAATCGAAGCACTAAACGACGCAGAAGTTGACGGAAAAACATTATCAGTATCAGTAGCACGTCCCAAGACAGAAGGACCGCGTCGAAGCTATAACAACAACGGTGGCGGTGGATATCATGGCGGAAACCGTGGCGGTGGATATGGCAACAGAGACAACAACTACGGCGGTGGTAATAGAGACAATAATTACGGTGGCGGAAGAAACAGATATTAATCTGTAGATTCCTCACTCCATATATCAAACGTGCGGAGATACTTTTCAGTATCTTCGCACGTTTATTTTATATTTTCCACCTCATATCAGCTATGACTTAGTGCTCTCCGGCCGTGCAGAATATGTCATGCCTTATTTCACGGTCGGTCCGGGCATCGGAACCAACGTGCTGCACAAAGGCGGAAACCGGAACGATTATTATCGGGAATCTCTCCCGCAGATGTTCCCGCTTGAGCCTTTCCCCAAAGGGGGAATCCCCATTTACTTACCTTTAAGCATGCTCTTCCCTACTCTTATGGTTTGGAGAAAAGCATATTGCGATTGCTTAACCACGTCCGTGGTTAAGTATAGTCACCTTGGTGGTTAACTTTAACCACCCTCGTGGTTAGACTTAACCACCTAGGTGGCTAAGCAATCATGAACCTGAAAACAGGTATAAAACAACTAAGGAACAGGGGAATAGGCACACATAAATGACCGCCAACTTTATGCACGAGCCATGCAGCTGCTTTATAAGAACGAACGGTTAGGGGGTGAATGATGAAAAAGAGAAGGTATTGCGACAAGCTGTCAATCAACAAGATGAATCAGTTTGAATGCATTTTCCGCAAACTGTCAGGTTCTGTATATGCTTTTAATGTTGAACAATCAGTCTTGGAACAGTTTTTCTCTAATTATTATGAAGTGAAGAAAAGTATAACGTTCAGAAATCGGATATAATGTCTGATTGAGCTTTGGCTGATGTGGAAGCGTTGGCGGGTTGCGAGGTTAGTTTTCAGACCCTTCCAAAAATACAGGCGTTTGTAGTGGAGATGTAAACGGTAGTAGCGAGTATTGTGTAAAAAGCTTATCTCAGTGGGGAGGTGGACCTGCATGCAGTGGTACGATTTAAATAATTTAGAATGGATTGTCGGATTATTTTTGAATGGTTCGACAATCCTTAAAATAGAATGGTTGGTAGGTTTACTGTTCGCTTTTTTTCTTTCTATCATGTAGCGTGAAAGAATGAATATCAGCAACTCGTACAGCCCTACTTCTGTCACGATAGGAGCTTCCTATACATTCGGAGCCACTATCGGAAGTAAGCAGGGAAGCGGAAGTAACAGCAATTATCACCAACCGTTTGTAGCAGAGAAGGGGTCTAAAAGACCGGAATCGTATACACCAAGCCGATGGAAAAGCGCTGAATATCGGGGCTCACTGCTCCCAACGCCTTGGCACGGTCTGTCAAATGATGACCTTTATAAAGCATGTGAGCAAAGATCAGCAATTCACGATTACGCATCGGGAAATACTCCACACAAGCTTGAGCATTCCAGGTAGTACGGTAAAGACCTTTCTCAAAGATGCCGTTTGCCTTGTAAACACTTGCCGTTTCGTATGCTCCTTTGACATACACATTCCAATTGGGATGAATACGATAATCAAAATTGGCAATGGTGCTGAAGTATTCTACATTCTCGGCTGTAGCAGGAGCAGCCACGGCCGGACCTTGCAAATCACTGATTATGCCTTTACTATCCAGCCCTTCACGAGAATACATCACATCAATATAGGCAATAACCGGACCTTTCTCATACACATTTCCCGCAGTCAGGTAATAAATATTCTTGCCCTCGGCCAATTGTCCCCATGCAGCAGCATACCTCAGTTGAAGTGCTTTATCTACAAAAAGACCATTCCAATTCAAAGTGGTTATAATAGGAATCTTTGTCTTGTTGACTCCGGCAGGAAGCCCATAGACATAAGTATCATTATCTTCACCGTTACGATTATTAAGCACTTGCAACACCAACTCTTGAGTCGGTGAGAAACTGAATGTGCCTGTTACTCCTGCCTGATAAGCAGGTACATTATCATTAAACTCACTGAATTCCCTCACTTTGATGGCATTTACATAATATTCATAACCGCCCAAAGAGAGAAACTGCTTACCCACTGTCAGGTTGAACCTATCAGACATTTTCCAGTTCATATACGCATATTCGATAGAAGAGGACAGATTATCCAGCGAGTGCGGATTACTGTATTTATTAAAAGACTGACGAAAATGATAAGAAAAGTCCTTTGTAAAAGAACCCAATATTTCCAAACGCACACGGTTCAGCTTAAAAGCAGCCTCATCCAGATTGCCATCTGTAAAATAAGCGGCTCCCGAAGTGTAAAACTCTAAATTCATATGTGCCGAAAGATTGGGATTAGTATTAGGGAATATATGCCCTAACAAACTTCGGATGGAATCATCCGGACTGATTAAAGGCTGCTCTTGTGCGCAAACAGAACATAAAGTGCACAACAGGATACAGCATGACAAGAATGTTCTTTTCATAATATATTTCTTAGTATTAGATTTAACAAAAACGATTGCCGACCTCCCTCCCGGCAAATAGTAAGGCGGACTGAATTAAATCAGCCCTCTCCTTTCAAGCTCTTCGGCTGCTATTTCCATTTCTTTATACCATTCTTCGCCAAACTTACGAATCAATGGTTCCTTCAAAAACTTATAAACAGGCAAGTTCTCTTTCTTTCCCAACAAAACAGCAGCCTTGCAGACATCCCAACGGTGATAGTTCACAGCCTTATAAGGACCATAATCACCGATGCGTATGGGATAAAGATGGCAAGAAACCGGTTTATAAAAATCAGTCTTTCCGGCTCGATAGGCTTTCTCAATAGCACAATAGCAATATCCCTTTTCATCATAACAGGTAAAGACACAATCCTTGTGATTGACAATGGAAGTCACCAAGTCGCCCTCTTCATCGGTATAAACGACTCCCTGTTTATCTATCACGGCACGTGCCTCGGGAGACAATTCCTCCCAAATAACCGGAAGTACTTCTTCCAACTTCTCCACTTCATCCGGTTCTACCGGAGCGCCGGCATCGCCTTCTATACAACATTCACCTTTGCAAGCATCCAAATTGCATAGAAACTTTTCACGAAACACGTCCAAAGATATTACAACATCATCTATCTGAATCATCTTATTACAACTAAAAAAGCGGGAGACGCAAAAGTTCTCCCGCTTCGTTTATCGGGTTTATTATATTACTTAATCAAATCTTTTCCAGTCATGTCGGCCGGCTGAGCCATGCCCAGAATATGCAAAATAGAAGGAGCAACATCTGCCAATACACCATTTTCCACTTTGGCATTCTTGTTCTCTGTCACATATACAAACGGAACAGGATTCAAAGAGTGAGCAGTATTAGGTGTACCATCTTCATTCAGTGCATGATCGGCATTACCGTGGTCAGCAATGATAATCACTTCATAGCCATTAGCCTTAGCAGCTTCCACTGTATCTTTCACACATTCGTCAATAGCCTTTACAGCCTTTTCAATAGCTCCGTAAATACCGGTATGACCTACCATATCACCGTTAGCATAATTAACTACAATGAAATCGAACTTTTGAGTATTGATAGCTTCCACCAACTTATCTTTCACTTCGTAAGCGCTCATTTCGGGTTTCAAGTCGTAAGTAGCCACCTTCGGCGACGGAACCAGAATACGCTCTTCAGCATCATACGGAGTTTCACGACCACCATTGAAGAAGAAAGTTACATGGGCATACTTCTCTGTTTCTGCGATATGAAGCTGAGTTTTGCCGTTGGCAGCCAAGTATTCGCCCAATGTGTTCTGAACATTTTCTTTATCAAACAAAATGTGAACGCCCTTAAATGATGCATCATACGGAGTCATGCAATAGAACTGCAAGCCCGGAATAGTATGCATACCCTGTTCAGGCATATCCTGCTGAGTCAGTACAACTGTTAATTCTTTAGCACGGTCATTACGATAATTGAAGAAGATAACCACATCACCTTCCTTGATGGTACCATCTACCGTAGAGTTGTTGATGGGTTTGATAAATTCATCGGTAACACCTTCATCGTATGATTCCTGCATAGCCTGCACCATGTCGGCTGCTTGCTTTCCTTTACCTTCAACCAATAAATCGTATGCTTCTTTCACACGTTCCCAACGCTTGTCACGGTCCATAGCATAGAAACGACCTACGATAGAGGCAATCTTTCCGGCTGACTGTTCGCAATGTGCAGTCAGTTGTTCGATAAAACCTTTACCACTCTTCGGGTCTGTGTCACGACCATCCATGAAACAGTGAATAAATGTATTCTCAAGGCCATATTCTTTAGCGATATCACAAAGCTTGAATAAGTGATCAAATGAACTGTGTACACCACCATTGGAAGTCAATCCCATGAAGTGAATATTCTTACCGTTTTCTTTAGCGTATGAAAAAGCAGAAACAATCTCAGGATTCTTCATGATGCTATTGTCAGCACAAGCACGGTTAATCTTTACCAAATCTTGGTAAACGATACGTCCGGCACCGATATTCAAGTGTCCCACCTCAGAGTTACCCATTTGTCCGTCAGGCAAGCCAACATTTTCACCGCTAGCCTGCAACTCAGAGTGCGGATAATCAGCCAACAGACTATCCCAATAAGGAGTAGGAGTATTAAAGATTACATCGTCTTTACCTTGGTCGCCGATACCCCAGCCATCAAGAATCATTAAAAGGGCTTTTTTGCTCATAATCTTATTTTTGTTTAAAGTTTATCCTTGCTTTTACAGGTGCAAAGGTACAAAAAAGCCCTGTCAATGAATCATGTTTCACTTTTTTTTTATTGTGGAAGTTCGAAGATAAAACGCAACCCGTCTTTAAATTCTTCATCTTTCCATAAATGAGCATTCATGCGTTCAGCAATCATTTTGCATACGAGCCAAGTCACATCATCATTGGTACCTGCAGAGACTGCACCGGCGACAGATATATTTCCTGTTCCGGCTATCAAAACCGAAGCTACATTCTTCTCCGGATTTAAGCAATAAGAAACAACGATGCGTCCTTCTTCCGTTATTTGGTTGATACAGTTCAGAATAGTTCTTCAAGGTCACATAATAAGCCATAATCTCACGCAAAGCCTCTTCTTTGTGATACTCGTCTTTCTTTTCCAAAGCAACCTGATAAAGTTTCTTTGCCCATTGTAAATGCTCTGCCCCACGGGTAGCATCCACAGAATCCGTCAAAACTTCCATCTCATTTTCTTTGTCGATAACAACGTTCAGACTTTTGCCCGAACTGCTCTTTGTTCAGTGCGTGTACCTGAAGAGTTTCAAAGGACAATCCCAAGAACAGGATTAATAAATAGAGGTTTCTCATCACCTTTAAAGTGTTTGACTAATTTTAATATCGACCCAAGTGACAAACGTAACCAATTGCCACATATCATCCAACACAATTTAAGATATTATTCCTGCAAAAGATAAATATAATGATTAATCTCTGCAAAACCGTGTTGCAAAACATACCAAATCATATTGTTGTTTATAAATAAATTACATTCCTTTGCATCGGGACAGTTCAGCACAGTTGGCGTCTGAATTAAATTCTTGAATAGCACATGAAAATAACCTTTGGACAACAGACAACGAAAGTAAAACAATTGGCAGATTTAATCAGCCAAGAAATCTCCATGGGTACCTATAAATCAGACAGTGCATTGCCCTCTATCAATCAATTAAGCCGTAATTATCATGTTTCGAGAGATACAGTATTCAAAGCTTTTATCGACTTGAAAGATCGCGGCATGATTGATTCCACTCCCGGAAAAGGGTATTATGTCACTAACAAGCTGAAGAATATTCTATTGCTGCTGGATGAATACTCCCAGTTCAAATATTCACTTTACAACAGTTTCATCAAGAAATTATCGATTAATTATAAAGTGGACCTGCTCTTTCACCAATATAATGAAAGACTGTTCAACACCATTATCCGCGAATCATCGGGAAGATACAACAAATATATCGTGATGAACTTCGACAATGAAAAGTTCTCCAGCAATCTTTATAAGATAGAGCCGTCCAAACTATTGCTACTGGACTTCGGAAAATTCGATAAAAAGGAATATTCGTATGTATGCCAGGATTTTGATGATGGATTTTATCAGGCATTAAACTGTCTGGAAAAGCAATTGGGCAAATATGAAAGACTCATCCTTTTGCTTCCCAGCGAAAGCAAGCACCCCGGCAGCAGTGGCAGGTATTTTATAAAGTTTTGCCGTGAGAAACAACTGAAAGGAGAAATTATTGACAATACCGATGAAATAAACATAAAGAAAGGAGAAGCATATATAGTCATACGCCAGATAGATGTGGTAAATATCATTAAGAAAAGTCGCGCCGAAGGATTAAAATGCGGAAGCGATTTCGGAGTATTGGCTTACAATGACACTCCCTCTTATGAAGTAATCGATCAAGGCATCACTTCCATAAGTATTGACTGGGAGCAAATGGGAAAGCTGGCAGCAGATTTTGTTCTGTCCGGCAAAGAAATAAAAGAATACCTGCCGACAGAAGTACACATCAGGCATTCTTTATAACAGAAAAACAGGAATAAAAAGCATATAGTTAAAAACTTATTATCAACAATATCATGAAAAAGTATCCGAAAATCGGGATTCGTCCCACTATCGACGGCCGCCAGGGCGGTGTTCGTGAAAGCCTTGAAGAAAAGACTATGAATTTGGCAAAAGCTGTTGCCGAACTGATTTCTACTAACCTGAAGAATGGTGACGGAAGTCCCGTGGAATGTGTCATTGCCGACAGCACCATCGGACGTGTAGGCGAAAGCGCCGCCTGTGCCGAGAAATTTGAACGCGAAGGCGTAGGAGCCACCATCACCGTAACCAGTTGCTGGTGCTATGGTTCCGAAACAATGGACATGAACCCGCATTGGCCCAAAGCCGTATGGGGATTCAACGGAACAGAACGTCCGGGAGCCGTATATCTGGCAGCAGTATTGGCAGGACATGCGCAGAAAGGTCTTCCTGCCTTTGGCATCTACGGACATGATGTACAAGATTTGGATGACAATACCATTCCGGCAGATGTAGCCGAAAAACTGTTGCGTTTTGCCCGCGCTGCCATGGCTGTTGCCAATATGCGTGGAAAGAGCTATCTTTCTTTCGGCAGTGTCTGCATGGGTATCGCCGGTTCTATCGTAGACCCAAACTTCTTCCAAGAATATTTGGGTATCCGCAATGAAAGTGTGGATGAAACAGAAATCCTGCGCCGCATGGAAGAAGGTATTTACGACCACGAAGAGTATGCCAAAGCAATGGCATGGACTGAAAAATATTGTAAGTCCAATGAAGGTGAAGACTTTAAGAACCGTCCCGAAAAACGTAAAACCCGTGAACAGAAAGATCAGGACTGGGAATTCATTGTCAAGATGACCCTCATCATGCGCGACCTGATGACCGGCAACCCCAAACTGCGCGAGATGGGATATAAAGAAGAAGCCATCGGACACAATGCCATTGCTGCCGGCTTCCAAGGACAACGCCAATGGACAGACTGGAAACCTAACGGTGACTTTACCGAAGCATTGCTAAACACTACTTTCGACTGGAACGGTATCCGCGAAGCCTTTGTCTTGGCAACCGAAAACGATGCCTGCAACGGTGTTGCCATGTTATTCGGTCACTTGCTGAGCGGCTGTGGTCAGATGTTCTCGGACATCCGCACTTATTGGAGCCCCGAAGCTGTAAAACGCGTCACAGGCAAAGAACTGACCGGAATGGCTCAGAATGGTATTATCCACCTTATCAACTCAGGTGCAACGACATTGGATGCTACTGGCGAAAGCCGTAATGCCGCCGGAGAACCTTGCATGAAGCCCAATTGGGAAATGACCGAAGCGGATATGGAAGCCTGCCTGAAGGCAACAACCTGGTATCCGGCAGACCGCGATTATTTCCGTGGTGGCGGTTTCTCTTCCAACTTCCTTTCAAAAGGCGGTATGCCTGTAACTATGATGCGTCTCAACCTGGTCAAAGGCCTTGGTCCCGTATTGCAGTTGGCCGAAGGATGGACAGTAGACATTGATCCGGAAATCCACAATATATTGAATATGCGTACCGACCCTACTTGGCCTACCACCTGGTTCGTTCCGCGCTTGTGCGACAAACCGGCATTCAGAGATGTATATTCAGTAATGAACAACTGGGGTGCAAACCACGGTGCCATCAGTTACGGTCACATCGGACAAGACCTTATCACACTGGCTTCTATGCTCCGCATCCCGGTATGTATGCATAATATAGAGGACGATAAGATTTTCCGCCCGGCAGCATGGAATGCTTTCGGTATGGATAAAGAAGGTTCGGACTACAGAGCTTGCGCTACTTACGGACCTATCTATAAATAACAATTACACTGTCAGGACACAAAGTATTGTGTCCTGACAGTCAATGAATACCCTATTATACTTTGAAAAAACAAACCATGAAAGATACAGACCAACCTATTTTGCATAAAGACGGAGTCAGCTATATATTGCCTTTTATACTAGTCACCTGCTGCTTTGCCTTGTGGGGATTTGCCAATGACATTACCAATCCGATGGTAAAGGCTTTCTCTAAGATTTTCCGAATGAGCGTCACTGACGGTGCCTTGGTACAAGTCGCCTTCTACGGAGGATATTTCGCCATGGCATTTCCGGCAGCAATGTTCATTCGCAAATATTCCTATAAGGCAGGCATTCTTCTAGGACTAAGTCTTTATGCCGTAGGAGCCCTCCTATTCTTCCCTGCAAAAATGACAGGCAGTTATTATCCTTTCTTATTGGCTTATTTCATTCTGACTTGCGGACTCTCATTCTTGGAGACCAGTTCCAATCCATATATTTTGTCGATGGGAACAGAAGCCACCGCCACCCGACGGCTCAATCTGGCTCAGTCTTTTAATCCCATGGGCTCCCTGCTGGGCATGTATGTGGCCATGAATTTCATTCAGGCAAAACTCAATCCGATGGACACGACAGAACGTGCACAGCTGACTCCAACCGAGTTTGCCGCGGTACGGGATTCCGACCTTTCGGTATTGATAGCTCCTTACCTCACCATTGGAATCGTCATATTTATCATGCTTTTGGTGATTCGCTTTACTAAAATGCCAAAGAACGGCGACCAGTCACACAGTATTAATCTCGGCCCCACCCTTAAACGTATTTTCTCCATTCCCCACTATCGGGAAGGGGTTGTGGCACAATTCTTCTATGTCGGTGCCCAAATCATGTGCTGGACTTTCATCATCCAATACGGCACTCATTTATTTATGTCACAAGGTATGGAAGAGAAGGCAGCAGAAGTACTCTCACAAGAGTATAATATCATTGCAATGATTATCTTCTGCATCAGCCGGTTTGTATGTACCTTCATCTTACGTTATCTCAATCCCGGAAAACTTCTGGCCATACTTGCAGTGGCAGGATGTTTCTTCACGGCAGGTGTTATTTTCTTCCAAAATATTTGGGGTATGTATTGCCTGGTAGCAGTCTCCGCCTGCATGTCATTGATGTTCCCCACAATCTACGGTATCGCTTTGACCGGCTTAGGAGATGATGCCAAGTTCGGTGCTGCCGGTTTGATTATGGCAATTCTGGGCGGTTCGGTGCTTCCCCCGTTACAAGCAAGCATCATCGACATGCATACGCTTTGGAATATGCCTGCGGTAAACCTATCATTTATCCTGCCGTTCATTTGTTTTGTGGTGATTGTCATTTATGGACATCGCTCTTACAGACGAGGGCAATATTAAAGCCCCCCCCGACCGAGAAATCAGCAATCAATAGCGTGATGATTTCTCGGTCGGAGAGATATTATAAATGCATTGTTTCAATGTAGGATAAGACGATATTTAGATACCTTCGGGTGTCTTGTGGCCTCTCTTTATGTGGAATAAAAAGATGACTTATGGAGTAATCTTTATTTAATACAAAAATAAATGGCTCATTTAGATTTTCCAATGAAATACCCAAGGAATCTATCCTATAGATAGGATAGGACAAATTATTAATACGTTTGAATATTAATAAATCATTTCGATTATGATAAGAAGCCAGTATATGAATTTGTTGTTTCTCCTTTTTGTTCAAATGATTATCAATGCAGGAAAACAGACTATCTATACATACATTACAATTTAATTCAGAATACCGTATAATTATCCTTCCACCCTCTTTTATCACATTGCTTAAAGTGTATTCCTTATTGTTAACATCATAAATAATCTTATTGGAATCCAATACAATACTGAGCCTTCATTACCAAGAAGCTCAAATTGTTCTTCACGTAGCAAATACAATATTTCTTTTTCTAAAGAATAACTGTTGTAGCTCATTCTGCCATTCTTATCCGGGTGGACAGATAAAAAACTGCCTAACATTAAAGAAACGATAATAAATATGGCAAAACTCTTTTTCATTTTATTTCTTGAAATAATACAATAAGATTATTGGATTATCATCCATCTTCAAATCCTTGCAGAAAGGAATGAGATTATCCCCTATATTTGTAACTTTGCCTTTACAATACCCCTTCTTCTCCAACCATTCTTGTTCAGTACGTTCATGAAAAGAATCATATATAAACGCTGCATCTATGGCACCAACAAGATATTGTTCTGTAGCACCGACAATAGGTCGTGTAAATGGGAATATCGAGTTTATGCTATTCAATAGCAGAGGTCTCATTATAGTTTTTTTACTTGCAATATGATAAAATAAGTGATAGTTTAAGTTCTTTAGCACACACGATGCATATATATAGTCTGATGTAATTGCATAAGTATCTATTATCACATATTTTCCTTCTTCTATCTCTCGCGGCCATATATTTTCATTCCCTTTTCTAATCAATTCTTGAGGAACCGCCTTACCATTTAAATCTATGATATATTCATACTTCATTTCACCCTCCGGTGAAATTGAAAAAATAGTATCACTCCATGTCTTTTTATAATAGAGTGTATCCGAAAATGAAGCCAGACTGTTTCTTTCTAAAATGTTTTGGTATTTTTCCTTTTCTTTGTATGCCAACCGGTTATTCACCTTAAAACAAGAATCCGTCTGCCACAAGGAATAATTCAGAATTTCAGGAAAATGATAATTGAAAGCGTTTATACCAAAAAATACATAATTGTTTGTAGAAAAGCGGTGTAATTGTATACATGAAAAAGGAAGTTGTCTGATATCCTTTAAAATACCATCCAAAGTATAGATGAATATTTTGCTTTGAAATTGGTCTAAAATCAAAACTTCGTTTTCAGAGATACAAAAGTCAGTCACTTCCCTTTGCATCTCAGGACCTTCCCCATACTGCCCAATAACATTCAGATATTTCCCTTCCAATGTAAAACGCTTTACTGATTTGGTCTTGAACTTATCAAGTACATACATACAGCTGTCTACGACAATGACTTTATCAACAACCCCTACCAAAGATTCTTCGGTAGTTTCCAATCGGACAGCAATCACCGTATCAAATAATTCATGCATTAGGCAATAGCCCTCAGAGTCAAACTCACCAGCATGAATAGTGATATTTTTTCCTGTCGAAACAGCAACCTCATGAAAAGATTCAGAGATGTAATCGTCCGACTGTATGCCCCTGAACAATGTTTCTGCCCTCTTTTGTCGGGAACATGAAAGCAGGAGCATGGATATTAAAAAAAACACAAATACTTCATGTCAACATCCGGCCGATGCCAAACATGTTCCGGCTCCATATCCGCACACCTTTTTGTTATACTCCGTCCATGTGGCTGTCTGAGTCTCACTCACCGTTACCCCTGTTCCCGGTATCCCTATTGTAACAGAAGTGCCTGACGTTTTGGTATAAGTACAATCCGTGGTGTATTCTTCCCAATTAGTACCCCGAGGACCGCGTACAAATTTGCCATCATCAGCCAACGCCTCCAAATCAGTAAGTAACGGTAGCTTTTCAATCTCTTCACTATTGGCTTTAAATACAAAATACATATTTGCACCAACGGTGAAAATTAAGATGAATCTTAAAAAAAATCTTTTTGTTTTCATAGTATATCATATTTCTATATTCTACAAATATATGAAAAAGAAATAAGACAGAAAAGCATTCCGTAAAAAAATAAGGACAAATTTAAAACTTAATATCTCAGTCAAAATAACAAGCGATTTCAGCCAATCAGTCTAAGTAGCACAGTTCTTGCCCCCCAAGAACAAAACCTCTGTATCCGTCTGCAATCCTAGTTAGTTTCATTACGTTGAAACTCTAATTTCATCGCCATAAAACTAAAGTTTTTAATGCCTGATACCGGGATGCCTACGGCATTTCTTTTTATGGTTTTTCCATTGCTTTGCTCAGCGCACACCGCACTTCCTTTATCACTTCCGGGCTATCAGTGGCAAAGGGTTGCCGAATGATTTCGGTACGTTGCATGTCAAGGTTCATTTCTACAGTTTTCATAAGCGGGTTCTCCTAATATAAACATAATAAGTTTCCCCTAGCCGGAATAGATTATAGACAATAGTTAATGCAATTTTCAATATTCGCCAAAAAGTAAGTGGATTATCTTCTGCATCTACATAAAGTATTCATCACAATGCGTCCGCTTTAAAACTGCAACTCCAATTGCAAATCTTCTCCCAAAAGGTTGAATGTCATCCGATGGTAAGGAGTCGTGCCATATTCCCTGATGGCCGCACGATGCTTCTTAGTGGGATATCCCTTATTAGAGCTCCAGTCATAATAAGGATACTCTTCATGCAAAGCCTTCATATAGTCATCACGATACGTCTTTGCCAGAATAGATGCAGCCGCAATAGAAAGATATTTGCCATCTCCTTTCACCACCGTGGTATGCGGTACATCCTGGTACTTTTTAAAACGATTTCCATCTATCAACAGATGTTGGGGCTTCAGTTTCAATCCGTCTACAGCACGATGCATAGCCAGAAATGAAGCATTCAAAATATTTATCTCATCAATCTCTGCAGGTGTCACCACTCCCACTGCCCATGCCAAAGCTTCCTTTTCTATCACTTCACGAAGAGCATACCGCTGATGTTCGGTCAACTGTTTGGAGTCATTCAACAACTCATTTTTAAAATCTTTTGGTAAGATAACAGCAGCGGCATAAACCGAACCGGCCAAACACCCACGACCGGCCTCATCGCATCCGGCTTCTATCAATTCTTTATTTAAATAAGGCAATAACATACGATTCCTGTTTTTATTTCTTGTCTGCAAAGATACCCTTTTTAAAAAATAAAATCATTAGGCAGTCTCAAAATAAACGGTTAATTTTGTCGCAGAAAACATCAGTTTATTATAAAAACGTCAAATATATTTCGTATACCACACACTTACAGAAAAGAACATATATTTGCAGCAAAACAAGAAAAAATATGTTTATTATTATAGGAATTATGTTTGCCGGGATGTTACTCGGCTTTCTGCTACGCAAACAACGACTATCGTGGATACACAAGGTCATTACTGTTTTTATTTGGTTACTGCTTTTTCTGCTGGGAATAGATGTGGGTAGTAATCAAGAGATTATCAACGGATTACATACTATCGGTTTGGAAGCTGTCATCCTCACATTGGCAGCCGTACTGGGTAGCGTCACTGCTGCCTGGACATTATGGTATATGGTATATAAAAGAAACAGGAGGAGCGAAGCATGAAAGGAAGCCTGATTATTATCTCTTTTTTTATTATTGGCACGCTGTGTGGAGTTTATCATTTGATTCCATACGACTTTACGCAAAGCAATTTAAGCTATTATGCCCTATGCGCATTAATGTTCAGTGTGGGCATCAGCGTGGGAAATGATCCGCAGACACTCCGTAATTTCCGTTCACTCAATCCACGGCTTATATTCTTACCTGTCATGACCATTCTAGGCACATTGGCAGGATGCGCAGTAATCAGTTTATTCCTCCCCCACCGTTCTTTATCGGATTGTCTGGCTGTCGGCTCCGGATTCGGTTACTATTCATTGTCAAGCATCTTCATAACCGAATATAAAGGAGCGGAATTAGGAACTATTGCCTTACTGTCCAATATATCGCGTGAGATTATTACACTGCTGTTTGCACCTTTGCTTGTAAGATGGTTTGGAAATCTTGCCCCCATATCATCCGGTGGAGCAACCACTATGGATACAACCCTGCCTATTATCACAAGGACAGCGGGGGAAAGTTTTGTGGTCGTTTCTATTTTCCACGGATTTGTGGTAGATTTTAGTGTACCGTTTTTGGTCACCTTATTTTGTTCGTTTCCATAAGTTTTACCACCTATAGGATAAACAAACCCCATAAAGCTTACCAATAGACATAATTCAGGCACGGATTACACAGAAAACACAGAAAGAAATTCATCCGTGTAATCCATGAAATCCGTGCCTGAAGAATCGAAGGCACCATAACAGGCAAGGTATCAGAACATTTTGCTGACACGTTCGATGCCGGCAGCCAAAGCTTCTACCTCCTCTTTTGTATTATAAAGTCCGAAAGAAGCACGCACTGTCCCTTCTATACCCAAACGAATCATCAACGGCTGTGCACAGTGATGACCGGTGCGAACGGCAATGCCCAATCGGTCGAGCAAGGTCCCCATATCCAAATGATGAATATTCCCTACCAGAAAAGAAATGACCCCGCTCTTGTGTTCTGCCTCACCAAAGATGCGCATTCCTTCTATAGATTTCAAACGTTTCATGGCATACGCTGTCAATTCGTTCTCATAGGCAGCAATCTTGTCCATTCCGATAGCCGATACATAATCAAGCGCTTTTGCCAATGCCGTAGTACCGATATAATCGGGCGTTCCGGCTTCAAACTTAAAAGGAAGTTCATTGAAAGTGGTTTTCTCGAAGCTGACATTCTGTATCATTTCCCCTCCTCCCTGATAAGGCGGGAGTTTATCCAACCATTCCTCCTTTCCATAGAGTACTCCTACCCCCGTAGGCCCATATATCTTATGCCCGCTAAATGCAAAGAAATCTGCATCCAAGTCCTGCACGTCCACTTTCATGTGAGGTACGCTCTGCGCACCGTCTATCAAGACAGGGACACCGTGACTGTGAGCCGTTGCAATCATCTCCTTCACCGGATTCACAGTACCGAGCACATTGCTAACATGCACCAAACTCACCAATTTTGTACGTTCAGAAAAAAGTTTCTCATACGCATCGATAAGCAGTTCGCCTTTATCATTCATCGGGATAACCTTCAGCACAATACCTCTTTTCTCAGCCTGTAACTGCCAGGGAACGATATTACTGTGGTGTTCCATGGTAGAAACAATCACCTCGTCGCCTTCCTTCATCTGACTTTCGGCAAAGGAAGAAGCCAACAGGTTGATACTTTCAGTAGTTCCCCGTGTAAACACGATTTCATTCGAACTGCGTGCATTGATAAACTTACGGACTGTTTCACGCGAGACTTCGTGTAACTCGGTGGCCTGTTGGGAAAGGAAGTGCACACCGCGATGCACATTGGCATTAACCGAATAATATTCATCGGTAATAGCTTCTACGACACAACGCGGTTTCTGTGTGGTTGCCCCGTTATCCAAATAAATCAGCGGTTTGCCATATACTTCCCTACCCAATATCGGAAAGTCTTCTCTTATTTTCTGTATATCGTACATAGTTAGTCCTTTCTATTTACACATAGCACATCCCCGGCACTTATTCAGTTCGCCACGGAAACGTTTTTCCACTAACAAGTGCAGGCGGTCTTTCAACGCCTCCAGACGGATGGTGTCAATTACTTCATTCACAAATGCAAACATCAACAACAGTCGGGCTTCGTGAAGACTGATACCGCGTTGCTGCATATAGAACAACGCATTTTCATCCAACTGTCCCACGGTTGCTCCATGTGAACACTTCACATCATCTGCATAAATCTCCAGTTGAGGCTGAGTATACATGTGTGCATCACGTGTGGCGCAAAGATTGCGGTTAGTCTGTTGGGAATTGGTATGCTGTGCTCCCGGACGCACCAAAACCTTTCCTGCAAAAGCACCGATAGCCTGATCATCCAACACATACTTGAACAGTTCGTTGCTGGTGCAGTCACTCACTTTATGGTCGATAAACGTATGGTTGTCCACCTGCTCGTTCTTATCAGCAATAGCCATGCCGCAAAGATTGATTTCGGCCCCCCGTCCCGACAAGGTTACTTCCGTCGTATTGCGGGTAGTACCGTTATGCAAGGTCATTCCGTTCAGCAATACATTGCTGTTGGCTTCCTGATTCACATACAGATTGCTGAAACGCACACTGCTGGTATGAGTTTCTTCAAGCTCATATAAATCAAAGACTGCATTTTCGCCGATATGAGCTTCAATCACCTGTGTAGAGAGGAAGTTAACGTTATCCATCGCATGGTCGCATACCAACAGGCGGGCTTGTGCTCCATCTTCCAACACAATCAAGATACGGCGATTCACCATAAAGTTGACATCTGCACGAAGAATATTCACCAACTGAATCGGCTTGTCTATGACTACCCCTTTGGGGACGTAGAGCATGAAGCCATCCTGTGCAAAAGTTGTATTGAAGGCAGTTATTCCATCCTTAGCAGTATTGGCCAACTTACCATAATACTTCTTTACCAATGCAGGATGTTGTTCGGACAGTTCTTTCAGGCTGCCTAGCAACACACCTTCCGGCAACTGCGGCTTAGTCAATGATTTATTGTAGAAAGCATCGTTCACTACAAAGTAAAGGGAAGTGCTCATATTAGGCACATCACACTTAAACACTTCGTATGGGTTCACAGGTATATCAAGTCGGTTCAGATTTAAGCCATAATCAGGCTCAAACAACTTACTTGCATCGATATACTTATACTTTTCCTGTTTACGAGTAGGGAATCCCAATCGTTCAAAATCAGCAAACGCCTGTGCACGGGGAGCATTCAACACCTCGGCACTATGCTTGCATATCATTGCTTCGCATTGGGAAAAGAGGTCAATATATTGTTGTTCTGCTCTCATAATTATTCTCCTAATTCTGCTTTAATCCAATCGTAACCGCGCTTTTCCAATTCCAATGCCAGCTCAGGACCGGCAGTCTTCACAATACGACCTTTGTACAGCACATGAACGATATCCGGTTTGATGTAGTCCAGCAGACGTTGGTAGTGAGTAATCACGATACAGCTGGTTTCGGGAGTTTTCAACTTATTCACACCTTCCGCTACGATACGTAAAGCATCGATATCCAATCCGGAATCCGTCTCGTCCAAAATACTTAACTTCGGTTCGAGCATTGCCATCTGGAATATCTCGTTACGTTTTTTTTCTCCACCCGAAAAGCCCTCATTCACCGAACGATTAGCCAACTTATTATCCAATTCGACAACTGCACGCTTCTCGCGCATCAATTTTAAGAATTCGCTGGCAGTCAAAGGCGCCAAACCTTCATACTTCCGTTTTTCGTTCACCGCAGCACGCATAAAATTCACCATGCTCACGCCTGGAATTTCTACCGGATACTGAAATGAAAGAAACAAACCTTCATGACTACGGTCTTCAGGACTCAAAGCCAATAAATCTTTTCCTCCAAATGTAACCGAACCTTTCGTCACTTCAAAAGCCGGATTCCCTACCAATACAGATGACAGTGTACTCTTACCGGAGCCATTCGGTCCCATGATAGCATGAACCTCACCTTTCTTTATATTCAGATTAATACCTTTCAATATTTCTTTGCCATTAATACTGGCATGCAAATCTTTTATCTCTAACATAATCCTTTATCTTTTTATTTATCCTACGCTTCCTTCCAACGAAATAGCCAACAGCTTCTGAGCCTCCACAGCAAACTCCATCGGAAGTTTATTGATAACTTCTTTAGCATAACCGTTCACAATCAGCCCGATGGCATCTTCTGTCGGAATACCGCGCTGATTACAATAGAACAACTGGTCTTCGCTGATTTTGCTGGTCGTTGCCTCGTGCTCTACCACAGCCGTTTCATTGTGAATATCCATGTAAGGGAAAGTATGTGCACCGCAATTACTGCCCAAAAGCAAAGAATCACACTGGCTGTAATTACGCGCATTCTCGGCTTTCTCTGCCACACGCACCAATCCACGATAAGAATTCTGGCTTTTACCTGCACTGATACCTTTGCTCACAATCGTAGAACGTGTATTTTTACCCAGATGAATCATCTTGGTACCGGTATCGGCCTGCTGATAGTTATTGGTTACAGCAACAGAATAGAATTCCGCCGTAGAATTATCTCCACTCAGGATACAACTCGGATACTTCCACGTAATGGCCGAGCCTGTTTCCACCTGTGTCCAACTCAACTTGCTGTCCACTCCTTTACAATGACCGCGCTTGGTCACGAAGTTATAAATACCTCCTTTGCCTTCCGCATCCCCCGGATACCAATTCTGGACAGTGGAATATTTCACTTCGGCACGGTCGTGTACCACAATCTCCACAATAGCAGCATGCAACTGATTCTCATCACGCTGCGGAGCCGTACATCCTTCCAGATAGGATACATAACTGTCGTCATCCGCCACAATCAATGTACGTTCAAACTGTCCGGTATTTGCCGCATTGATGCGAAAATAAGTAGAAAGTTCCATAGGACAGCGTACTCCTTTCGGAATATACACAAACGAACCATCGCTAAATACAGCCGAGTTTAATGCAGCAAAGAAATTATCACGATAGCCCACTACCGAGCCCATATATTTCTGTACCAAATCCGGATGTTCCTTCACTGCCTCACTAAACGAACAGAAAATAATGCCTTTCTCCAACAACGTCTCGCGAAAAGTAGTTTTTACCGATACAGAGTCCATGACCGCATCTACCGCCATACCACTCAGCTGGCGCTGTTCGTGCAGAGGAATACCTAATTTATTAAAGGTCTTAATCAGTTCCGGATCTACTTCATCCAAGCTCTTGGGACCTTCCTTTTTCTTGGTCGGGTCGGCATAATAAGAAATAGCCTGATAATCTATTTCGGGAATCGTGAGGTGTGCCCATGTAGGCATCTCCATTGTAAGCCAATGGCGGTATGCTTTCAATCGGAATTCCAACAGCCATTCCGGTTCCTCTTTCTTGGCAGAAATCAACCGAATGACATCCTCATTCAACCCCTTCTCTATAATATCTGTGTGAACATCCGTAGTAAAGCCATATTTATACTTCTCCTGCGTCAGCTCTTTCACATATTTATTGGGTTCTTCTTGCATATCTTATATTTCTATTAATTGTTCTGTTACATTTTTGAATACCGGGAAAAAGATACCGGACAAATCTCTTATTGAATAATATAACACCGACTCCTGCTTCTTTGTTGCATCTATCATCTCATCTTTCGGGTCAATATATTCCAATACATGGATAGCTAACCCTATCAGTATCATATATTTCAAAGCCCCCAATCCACTTCCCAGCCAACGGTTCAACCATCCCAAACGGACAGCATCCAAAGCCTTCGTCAAAAAAGAGGCAACCAATACAAAGCCTAACGGCACCGCCACCCAAATAAGAACAAATGCCAATATCTGGGCAATAACGGTCGATGTTCCCAAAACAGGAGCAAGCTTTTCGGCAACGGAGGCAAATAAAGCCCGCGCCACAAGAAGTCCTGCTATCAACCCGACAATAGAAGCCAGTTGCTTCACAAATCCTTTCATCAAGCCCTGTATCACTCCAACACCTATCACCACCAATATAATAATATCTATTGTCGTCATCTTTATGATATAAAAAAGGCACGGATTACACGGAAATACACGGTTTTTATAAATACCATCCGTGAAATCCGTGTAATCCGTACCTGAAAAAATTATTATAGAGTCTGTTTAACTTCTACTTCTTCGTAAGTTTCAATGATATCTTCAACCTTGATATCATTGCAGTTTGTCAAACTGATACCACATTCAAAGTTAGTACCGACTTCCTTCACATCATCCTTGAAACGCTTCAACGCGTTGATAGTACCTGTAAATACTACAATACCATCACGAATCAAACGAGCCTTATCCGAACGCTTCACCTTACCGGTCTTCACCATCGCACCGGCAACAATACCTACCTTGCTGATGTTGAACACCTCACGCACTTCGATGGTAGCAGTTACCTGTTCCTTCAATGTAGGAGCCAACATACCTTCCATCGCAGCCTTCACTTCCTCGATAGCATCGTAGATAACAGAATATTTACGGATATCTACACCATCTTGTTCTGCCATCTTAGCAGCAGCACTCGAAGGACGCACTTGGAAACCAACAATAATTGCATTCGAAGCTGCAGCCAAGGTAACATCAGACTCAGAAATCTGACCTACACCTTTATGGATTACGTTAACCTGAACCTGCTCGGTAGACAACTTAATCAAGGAATCGCTCAATGCTTCCACTGAACCGTCGACGTCACCCTTAACGATGATGTTCAATTCATGGAAATCACCCAATGCCAAACGGCGTCCGACTTCATCCAATGTCAACATCTTCTGAGTACGCAAGCCCTGTTCACGCTGCAACTGTTCACGCTTATTGGCAATTTCACGGGCTTCCTGTTCGGTATCAATCACATGGAAAGTATCACCTGCGGCAGGAGCACCATTCAGCCCCAGAATCAATACCGGCTCAGAAGGACCGGCTTCTTTAATGCGCTGGTTGCGTTCATTGAACATAGCTTTCACCTTACCGTATGAAGTACCTGCCAACACGATATCTCCCATGCGGAGTGTACCGTTCGACACAAGGATAGTAGCTACATAACCACGCCCCTTATCCAATGTTGACTCAATAATAGAACCGGTAGCCTTACGGTCAGGATTAGCCTTCAAATCAAGCATTTCTGCTTCCAACAATACTTTTTCAAGCAATTCGTGTACACCCGTACCCTTCTTTGCCGAGATATCTTGCGACTGGTATTTACCTCCCCATTCTTCTACAAGGAAGTTCATAGCAGCCAATTCTTCTTTAATCTTATCAGGATTAGCATGCGGTTTATCTACCTTATTAATAGCAAACACAATAGGTACGCCGGCAGCCATAGCGTGATTAATCGCTTCTTTGGTTTGCGGCATCACATTATCATCGGCAGCTACAATAATAATAGCAATATCCGTTACTTTCGCACCACGGGCACGCATCGCTGTAAATGCTTCGTGACCCGGAGTATCAAGGAAAGTGATACGGCGTCCGTCTTCCAGCTTCACGTTGTATGCACCGATATGCTGGGTAATACCACCGGCCTCACCTGCAATTACATTTGCCTTACGAATATAGTCCAACAATGAAGTCTTACCATGGTCAACATGCCCCATCACGGTAACAATCGGAGCACGAGGTTGTAAGTCTTCTTCTGCATCCTCCTCTTCGGTAATGGCCTGTGCCACTTCTGCGCTGACATATTCAGTTTTGTACCCGAATTCTTCGGCAACGAGGTTAATCGTTTCAGCATCCAAACGCTGATTGATAGAAACCATGATACCGATGCTCATACAAGTAGCGATAACTTTAGTAACAGGAACATCCATCATACTTGCCAATTCATTGGCAGTAACAAACTCGGTAATCTTCAATACCTTGCTTTCTTCCTGTTCCATCTCTTCCAGCTCCAACTGGCGGTTCATCACGCTTTCACGTTTCTCCTTACGGTACTTAGAAGCCTTACTCTTTGTCTTGTTAGTCAGGCGAGCCAAAGTCTCCTTTACCTGCTTAGCTACATCTTCATCGCTGACTTCCGCTTTGACAACCGGTTTCTTAAAGCGGTCCTTATTAAATTTTCCGCTTCCACTCTGGTTATTATTCGGTCTGTTATTTCCACCTTTACCGGAATTGTTATTATCCCTGCGCTGGTTATTATTACTATTATTGTTATTCGTACTACCGGCGGCAGTAATATCTACCCGCTCCTTATTAATACGATTGCGTTTCTTTTTCTTGCCGTCATCGGTTGCATTTCCGGCACCCGGTTTGGCAATTTTTTCGTCGCTCTTTCTTATCTCCTTGATAATAGCATCCTTCATCTGCTTACGCTGTTCCTGACGCTGTTTATCTTTCTCTTCTCTCTCTTTCCGTTTTTCCTCTTTCGATTTCTTCTTCGGACGAGTAGACTGGTTCAATGCATCCAGGTCAATCTGACCTACTACATTAATCTTTGATTTAAATTCAGTAGGACGAATTTTAAATATATCGTCTTCTTCTTTTTCCTGAACGGGTGCTGCGGGTGCTTCTTTTTCCATTTCTATCACCTGGGGTTTCTTCTGTTCTTCCGCTTTTTGTTGAACTTCGGGTTCTTTCTTTTCTTCTTGGACAGGGGCAGGCTTCGGTTGCGGAGCAGGCTCTTGTATCTTCTCCTCTACCACAACCGGTTCTTGAGGAGCTTCAACCTTCTGTTCTTCAACCTTCGCAGGCTCTTCCTTCTTGGACACCGGCTGTTCGGTCTTCACAGAGACCGGTTGCTCGGCTACCTTAGGAGCAGGGCGCTTGTTCAAGCTGTCCAAATCTATTTTGCCCACTTGCTTGAATTTGGGGCGTACGTCTTCAGGGATAACAGTTTTCACGACTTCTTCTTTTTTAGGTTTTTCAAAACCGTCAATAGAGATGGAAGCCTTGTTCCGATCCTTATTCTGTCTTTCCTGAATAAATTTTTCAGACTCTATTTTCAAATTCTTATCTGTGCTGAACTCTTTCACAAGTACAGCATATTGTTCTTCGGTAATTTTCGCATTAGGACTAGCCTCAATGGTATAGCCCTTCTTCTGCAAGAATTCAACTACCGTCGTTATTCCTACATTTAAATCTCTTGTTACTTTGTTCAGTCTAATCGTCATACTCGTTTTTTAATTATTAACTACGAGCCGGGACTGAAGAGTTACTCTTCAAATTCAGCTCTTAAAACTCTCAACACGTCATCAACCGTGTTTTCTTCCAGGTCCGCTTTTTCTATCAACATCTCGCGCGGAGCATTCAATACAGCCTTGGCTGTATCCAATCCAATATTCTTGATGGCTGTGATAACCCACTCATCAATTTCATCCTTGAATTCATCAAGGTAGATATCCTCATCCATCGCGCTCTCATCCAATTCGCGGTACACATCAATCGTATATTCGGTAAGCATACTGGCGAGTTTGATATTCATTCCCCCCTTACCGATTGCCAAAGACACTTCTTCCGGTTTCAGATATACTTCTGCTTTTTTCTCCTCTTCGTGCAACACAATAGAAGAAATCTTAGCCGGACTCAACGCACGCTGAATGAACAACTGAATGTTAGAAGTATAGTTGATCACGTCGATATTTTCATTACGCAACTCGCGCACAATACCGTGGATACGTGATCCTTTTACACCTACGCAGGCACCTACCGGGTCTATACGGTCGTCATACGACTCAACTGCTATCTTAGCACGTTCTCCGGGAATGCGCGCAATCTTCTTGATAGTGATCAACCCGTCATTGATTTCGGGTACTTCCATTTCAAACAGGCGTTGCAAGAACACAGGTGAAGTACGGCTCAGAATAATCTTCGGATTATTATTTTTATTATCTACACGGGCCACTACGGCACGGGCAGTTTCGCCTTTACGGTAGAAATCACTCGGAATCTGTTCAGTCTTGGGCAAAAGCAGTTCGTTGCCTTCATCATCCAGCAACAACATTTCTTTCTTCCATATCTGATAGACTTCCGCACTGATTACAGTACCCACCCTATCAATATATTTATTATACAAGCTATCTTTCTCCAGTTCTAAAATCTTCGATGCCAGTGTCTGACGCAAGTTCAGAATGGCACGGCGGCCAAACTTGGCAAAGATTACTTCATCGGTCACTTCCTCACCCACCTCATAAGACGCATCAATTTTCTGTGCCTCGGTCAATGAGATCTGCATATTGGGATTCGTCAAATCCTCATCTGCTACAACTTCACGGTTACGCCATATTTCAAAATCTCCCTTGTCAGGGTTCACAATAACGTCGTAATTTTCATCAGTGCCAAACATTTTCGCGATCACACTACGGAAAGACTCTTCGAGTACACTCACCATAGTTGTTCTATCAATATTCTTTAATTCCTTAAATTCCGAAAATGTATCAATCAAGCTGATTGTTTCTTCTTTTTTGGCCATAATTATTTAAAACTAATTAAGTATTTAGTGTATTTTATCTCATCATACGCAAAAGTGACGTCTTCCTCCACCAGTTTGGGACGCTTTGCTCCTTCCGGTTTCACTTTTCTCTCAATGGTTACGGTAAAGTTGTCTTCTCCAGCCTCCTTCAACACACCTTCCAACTTCTTGCCGGTCTTAGTCAGCACTTCAACTTCTTTACCAATGTGTATCAGATATTGTTGCAACACCTTAAAAGGTTGTCCGATACCGGCAGAGCCTACTTCCAGCTCATAGTCTTCCTCCTCACGGTCTAGTTTAGACTCAATGTAGCGGCTGAGTTCCACACAATCATCAATCCACACCCCTTCGGCATGGTCAATTTCTACTACAATTTTGTCATCCGGAGTCACTGTGACATCTACCAAAAAGTAATCTTTACCTTCCAACCATTCGTCAACAATCCGGGTTACTACATTCTTATCTATCATTTATTAGTTATTAAGAACAAAAAAAGGGCTTAATCAAGCCCCACCATTCATCCACTTCGGTGCAAAGATACAAATTATCTATCAGTGCCACAAAATATTCTAATAAAAAATTGTAGTTTTGCAGAAACTTATAACACTATGGGTAAAAACAGTTTAAATACCAACAAACAATTCATGATAGGCAACGGCATACTTGCCTTCGGAGTCTTGGCTGTAGTCATTATCTTCCTTTATATGTCTTTCCGTTTCAAGCGGGATGCGAATAAGGCAGTCACTTACGAAGGTGTGTATAACATCGAAGTAAGTAAAGACTTTGCCGGCGACAGTATAGCGATATATGTAAACGACAGCCTACTGATGAACCGCACCATGCCCGATGCCAGTTTAAAACTAGAAATCAATCGGTTTGCAGAAGGGAATGTCCTAATGGTGGTGGACAACAAAACGGACAAAACCACCCCTTTCAATCTTAATCCAAATGGAAGCAAAGTGATTGTCAAAAAAGATGGAGAGGTAATTTATATACTCGAAAAAGAAGCGGATACAGCCCAATAAAGAAGTGAAACAGCGTATCAAAGAAGAATTCAACTGCCTATAAGACCTTAAAGAGAGACACTATAGCACGTATATGGAAGATTCCATCAGTCGGTCTTTTGTATGACCAACTGATGGAATCTAATAGATAAAAATGGTTAGAGTTTCCATTTCCCTTTTAACTTTATAACAACCGGGGTCTGTTCAATACAGATAGAGCTGACATCTATCAAGCACTTATTTTGTGCCTTGAGTTGTGTCGTTTTTATACTTTCTTTATTATGTAACATATGGGCTTTAACCATTTTCTTTTCAAAAGAACAAGGCAATTCAATGATTCCATTTTCTGGTTTGGAATAAAGAATGAGGTATAATTTATCTTCTCCTTTACGAGTTAACTCTTTCCCAATTAAACTCTTCATCAAACGAGTTGCCCCCCCCAGGAATAATCTCCTTGAAATTTGGGTTGGCTAAAATCCCACCAAACTAAATCTACTTTGTATTGATCAAGCAAATTGTCGAATATTGTAAACAAATATTCTCTATATTTATCATGATTACCAAAATGTCTTTCTCCTTTTTTTTTCAGCTTCATAATTGCCTTTAGGATAGGATATTCCAGAGCCAGTAGGGTCATAATCCGGATGATTCCAATCCAATAGAGAGAAATAATACCCAACCTTTATTCCATGTTTTTCACAAGCATTAGCATATTCTTTTGTAATATCTACTCCTTTTAAATTCTTTATATTAAAGTCATAATTCGGCTCATTAGATATAGATTTTCTTAAAAGATTCCGATGCACACCAAAAAGACTAAAGTGTTTTCCGAAAAGACTAAAGTGTTTTTGAAAAAGACCTAAGTGTTTTTTTAAAAGGCCTTGGTCTTTTAAAGACTTCCATCTTTTCAGCCAACAATAAAAGCGTTATTCATTTTTACTCAACAGGAAACAAGAATCAATTATCTTGCTTTCACACAATTCCTATCATAAAGTACTGATTTAAAACTATATACCGTGAAAGAAACATCTGCTTTGTGTGAAAGGAGAAAACATTATAACTTTCCTGTCAATGTACCCATTGATATAGCAAAGCTTTCAGGATACCACCTAAATTCATACCTATAAAGTTTTGCCAATTCTATAATACTTATTGCTTATCATCTACCGGAAGCGGAGTGGAGTTATCTTTATAAGCGGCAAAACCTTTAACCTTTACACGCTCCTGCTTATCGCTTTCCGATGCAGCATTACTCAACTGTTGCAGATTCTCTTTGATACTGTCATGAGTAATAAAGAAATGATCAAGCATCGCTTTCAAATATTCATCCAATGGTCCCTCTTTCGGAGTAAACAACGTGTGGCATTTCGAATGAAGCCCCACATTCTTCTCGTCTTCATCGGCTGTATAGATAGTAGTGACCAACGATTCCACATTCACCAAATTTACTATTTCTTTCAGATAAGGTAAGGCCGGATTCTCAATGCTGATAGAAGCCCACCACGGATTCCAAATCATGATAAAGCGGGCTTCATCCTCTACAGCAATATAAAAATCATCTCCCTGATACTTAAACACGATATGCCCCTCTTCATTTGTCTCAGGTTGGCAACCTATCTTCTTCAGCACAGCAATGACCAGCTCTTCTGTCCCGATTTCTTCCAAATCTTCTTTCGTCATGCGGTCAAGATGATCTCTGCGCTTTTTCCGTTCGTGGCGGATACGAAGAAGTAAAAAGGTTAACGGCCATAATGCCAATGCTATAACAGCAATAAGGATAGTAAGATCGGTCATGTTTGTTCGTATTTAAAGGTTATGATATCGAAACAAATATAAGCAATATAATCGAAAAAACACACTATTACAGTTTAAATGTTTCTGCCTCTCTCCCCCACGGAGTGTTTTTCCTTTCATTAGCCGTTGAAACGTCCTGTTGATGGGGGGGGGACCGGTAAGGTCTTTTGGTTTTATTTCCAGCCGGATATATATTGCAGCAATTGGCTTCTGGTCATTCCTGCCACTCTGATAAATTCCATCCTGTTTGCATACTCCAACCTCTGATTACCAAACCAAGAGTTCTGCATTCTGGGATGAAACAAATGCAGGAGTGGTCCTTGAGCCCGATAGATGGGTAAACCAAGTATCTCCATACGCTTGCAACGTTCCGCATCCTCCGGTCCCCAGCCATAGAAATGTTGATTTTCTCCGCCATACTTGATATAAACATTCTTATTGACCAAAAACGCGCCTCCTACCGAGTTCGGTCCGTGAGCCAATACATATTCATATATCTTCTGACAGCATTCCTCCATGTTCATTTCCCGTTTCTTCAGCAGCATGCTGTCTTCCTGCGGAAGCATATAAAATCTTCCGTCGTATGGAAAACTCATGACCGCATTCCCTTTTCTTATGGCATCAACAGCTTCCAGTATTTGCTCTTTCGGAAGCAGCACATCGGTATCCCATATACCGACAATCGCCCCCTCAGCTTCCTGCATCAGCCGGTTCAGATATTTGGTTCTGTGGAAGACGGGGAGGCATCCCTCACAAAAGTCTTGTGTATATGTTCATCGCTGATTTTCAATTCATAATGCGGATGTTCATCGGCCTCAAGAATTCTTATCTCCATCCGGATGGAATCTTTCAAAGCCATTAGCTGCTCTACTACCAGGTCCAGATTCTGTGCCCTTTCGGGCGAGTCCACACGGACGGGAATGACAAAGGAAACCTTCCGATTCGATTGCAATGCGGATAAAGAAAGCATATCGAAAGTTGTTTCCGGGCATAATAATCAGATTGGCTGTCTATGGTGGTTTTCTTATATAGATGAGGCACCAACTGAGGGTGTGTCAGGAACAGTTGTTTGCGCTCTCTGTTTATGGTGTATATATTATGACCTGCAGTCATGCAACTTAAAATGCTGTCCATCTTTATATCAGTCTTTTAATTTATAAATAGCCAGAATCGGATTATCATCCGGCCCCATCGAGTCAATCATATCTAGAAGCTGCTGACGCTTTTCGGGGAATTTCACGTTCGTGGATTCGGATACTATCTTTCTGATTTCATCCATATTGTCTTGGGTGATACAGATTGCAAACTGGTTTTCATTGACATAACTCATTTTACGAAGGTGGTCGGAACAACCGTCAATGTCGTTGGTGATGCCGGGGGCAGATCTGATTATCCATTCAAATCCTGGAAGATTATCCCATGGTTTAGCCTCTTGTTTCCATGTCTTTATTTCTTTACTTTTTTTGTCGTATCTGAAGAACCATGCTTTTTGCTCCAATCCAAAACTGCCTAACAGACAGTCTTTGGTTTCACAAAAATGATGAAATATGATATAATTTTTCCATTCAGGACTAACCTTTAGTTGGAGCGGACGTTTGTATTTCCCTAATGATAAGAGATATCTGGGGCGGATGGTGTCATCAAAAGCTGCATAGATGGTATCCGTGAAAAAAGAATACACATTGGGATGATTCTTATAAGCCCATGCGACAGCGAAGCCTGTATTTGGTTTGTTTCTGTAGTCAAATCCGGTGTAGTCCACCTCAGGTGTTTGTTCTTGGATGATATTTCCATCAAAATCCTGAATGGTCATATCGCACATTGAATATTTACCATCCCAAACGTTATAAAATGGAAAGTGGATCACTCTGTTGTCGCCAATGTAATAATACCATGCAGAAGCATAAGGTTTGTTTAGGGGGATACATCTCACAAACTCTCCGTTTTTTATTTTATAAACAAAAAGTTCATCGCGATAGTCTGAGGATAGATAGACCAAGCTGTCTTTGGCTACAACATTAACCGGTGAATACATTTCACCCGGCCCTTGTCCTGATTTACCAATTGTGCGGATAAATTTCCCTGTGAAACGGTCGAACATAAAGATATGAGGGCGAATTGGGCTGCCAATGCAGGAAAAAAAGATGGCACTGTCGGATACATAACCCTTATACATTTCTCCAACCAAAGCATTGTCTGCCGCCTCTAGTTTTACATATTCCACATCCTCCACAATATCGCTCAGCAGCAAAGAGTCGCTACATGGCTTCAGGTTATTTGCCAAATCTATTACTCTGAAGAGCGTGTCTTCGTTCACTTCCGGTTCGTCTGTTGCTATTGCGGCAGATTGGGAGGACTTATTATTGCAAGAGAGCAACATGAAAAATCCCATGCACAAGGTTAACAAGTATTTCATAGTGTGTGTTTTAATATTTTATTTTTTCAAAGAGTAGGGAAGGAGTAAATATATTGCTGCATTAGGCAAATTTTTATTTTCTCATTCCCTATTCTTATTTTTAACGCACGGCGTATTTAGAACATGGTTCGTTATTATATAATTGTTCTAAATAGAGTATAACCACCATCAGTAATACATCCACCAGTTGAATTTCCGCCGCTAGGACCGATTTTATAGTTAGCAGTTCCATTATTATGAGTAGTAGAACCTCCGCTACCTTCATAATTGCAACCGCAACCACATGTCCTATCACCACCATTGAGAGCATCCATTTCGCGATCTCTCAACTCGGCATCATTCAAACCATTTAGTTTGATTTTCTTCAATGTTTTCATGATTCATTTAATTTAAAATTATAGTTTATTTTACCTATAAATCTCTTGAGAGGAACAAAACGAGAAAATATCCTATTGCCCAAGCGTGCGCACACTTAAGAGCCCTATTCCTTTTGCCCCGGTTTCTAATGAGCGGTCCTTCATGTACAGAAGATTGTATTCCATTACTTTCTCGTCCATGTCTTTAAATGTTTCTTGGATGTCTGTTTCCATAAATCCTTGTTTAATGAGATAGAGCATGCCCCATCCTATGCCTGCCAGCCCTCTTTTGAAAGAGATGGGGGGTTCGGTGTGCAGATTCTCCAATATTTCATTTAAAAACTCTTCAGCAAAATCTTCGTATAAACTATTTCCGGTATATCGTGCATAATGAAAGAAGAAAATGACCATTCCCATCTTGCCGTTGTATAGTCCTAAATCAGAGTGAAAAGAACCATAGAACAGGTAATGATTGGCGATTTTTTCTAATAGAACATCATCATCAGCCATCTTCTTCTTTCTTAATTAGGGCATTTCTAAATATCTATTTTAAAGTTTCCCGATAAGGAGGTCCCTCTGGGGGTAGTTATCAATAAACTATAATTCCCTGCTGCATACCGGCTTACATCGAAGATTTCAGTCTGGAAATCATTAAATGATACCGTGCGTGTTTCTACTGTACCTGAGTTTCCCACAATAGAGACAGTTACATCTTCTATTGCATCAAAAAAGGTAAGGGTAAGTTTCTTTCTTATCTTCATTTACTGTCCCCCATGCGGGAATAGTAATAAATGCAAGGAGCAAAAAAAGTACGTGTTTCATAGTCTGAAATTTTAAATGATGGCAAACATAAGCCTATTTTAATTCATATCCAAATGAAACTTGGGGAAATAATGAGATATCATTATCTTGCTGGCTATTAACATATTACTATATTTTATACCGCATTTAATTGCCGAAAATGAGATATTATGACGAAAGGCAAATGTTAAAAAAGTACATAAATCACGCTTCCAACTCTTTTATAGAATTGATAAATTCTACAAAAATATGTTTTCCTCCCTTGGGAAGCCCTACTTTTTTACAAATATCACTGGTATATCGTTCGACAGTCCGCTCCCCGATACCCAGCAATGTGGCAATGTCTTCTATGCTAAGGTTTAGTGCAGTTAAACAACATACGTCCATAAGCTGATTTGATTTGGATAATACTGGGTAATGCTTTATCAGCTTATCGGTAAAATTTTGATTCGTCAAGTTAAGCCATTGACGCAGGTTGTCTCTCTCCCGCTCTTTGTCATACGTTTTGTCCTTCGTGATGGACAAATAGGTTTTGAAGATTGAACTATAATCATCCTCTTTGTCCTCCTTGCTCTCCTTTGTTTTGTTTATGAAATACTTCAGCCTTCTTTTTTCATTTTTTAAATCGTTTATTTGACTTTCCAACTCGCTTATTTGGATTACATAACGTTCGTTTTCTTGGGAACTACTAGTTAGTACCTTCTTCTTCTCTTCCAATTCTTCTATTTGTTTTTGCAGAGCATTTGCCTTTCTCCATTTTTTTTGCAAGAAAGTAACTGCAATTATACAAATGAGTGAACCAACAACACTAGTTAGTATCCATTTAAAATATAGTTGGTCGTTGGTACGCGCCAGTACTTCATTATCGTATTTCTGCTGTATTTTTCCTACTTCTTCTGCACGGTTTTCCTTGTAAATGGAATCTGTTAGTGCTATATAATGATTTAGATAGGAGCGCTCTTTGGGATGAGAAGTCAAAAAATAGTTTAATAAATCCAGATAGCTATTGGATCGCACTAGCAAGTCCGGGCAAGACAATAAGTGAGTAAAGAGACTGTCTGCTTTCTCTTTCTGTCCAGTATATGCATATAGATTGGCCAGTCCCAGCGACAACTTGTCGGGAAAATGGGGAGAAGATAATCGTATGGCATGAATCAGATATTTTTCTGCTTCTGCATAGTTCTTTTCAAATATCTTTCTGTTTGCTATATTATTGTATATTTTGACCTGAAGGTCAAGGTCATTTAGAGAATCGGCAATATCTATTAAGGTATTGATGCACCTATTAGCGCTGTCCGCTTGATGAAGGGTATAATAAAGAGTTGACAGATTGAGCAAATTACTGGCGTATGCAACCGTGTCCTTTCCATCTATATTTGCCTGCAAGGCTTTTTGATAATATTCTTTAGCCGGGTCGAAATGGAAAGATTTTTTATTAATATATCCCAAGCTGCTATAAATACGGGCAACATACCGTTTTTCATTCATATCGGGAATACACATTTCGGCTTCTTTGTAAGCTAGCAGGGCATTGGGAATGTCTTTGGTATATTCTTCCAATATGCATCCCTTTACATAAAAGGCTGCCCCTTTTTTATCTGCGTCATTCTTATCTTTATAATATTCTATGGCAAGGTTTATCAATGAATCGGAGGATACAGGGATATAACAGCGATATTGGGCTAGCGAAAGCAGCAAAGCATAGTCTGCCTGCTCTTTTCCGGTTAAGTGCCGAGAGGTAGAGATGGATTCCAGTATATGCAGTGCCGAATCGGGAGCGGCCCATATAAGTCCCTCCGCTTGCGACAAGTGCTCTGTGACATGACGAGTGGAACGGTAGCAGGCTGTACATGCCAATAGTAATAGAATGGTCAGGATAAATAGAATGTTTTTCTCCCTTTTCATAGTTAGTTATATATATTATTGCGAAGTAAATAAAAAAGTTTCGCAATATCAAAGTTTTAGAAACTTAACGACTCGTTTTTTACAGATTATCAGAACACAGCCAAATGCTGAAGGCAGATTGGGAAGGGACTTGGGAAGCACGGCTGAAGGGAGGATGAGGGGATGTGCTTGCTAAAAATCAGTATTGAATTGTCGTAACTCCGCCCGCAGCAGATGTGCCCTTCCCTCCGTCATGCTGTCCAGCAGTTCCCAAAAACGAGGACCGTGATTCATTTCTTTTGTATGCGACAGCTCGTGCAACAGCACATAATCCATCAGGTGCGAAGGCAACAGCATCAAATAACAGGAAAGGTTTATACTCCCGGCCGCCGAGCAACTGCCCCAACGTCCTTTGCTTCCGGTTATCTTCACTCGTTTGTATGACAAGCCATAGTGTTCTGCCAATGCATCAAGCAAAGGTGGCAAATATTCACCCGCCACTTTCTTCATCGCCCTGATAATGGCATTGCGCACCAACCGCTGCACCTCCTCCTTTGTAAAGTCAACATCACGAGGACAAATGATTTTTATTCCTTCCTCCGTATTCCGCACAGAAAAACAGGTAAAATTGCCTTTTTCCAGCCATAGCCTGAAACAAGGGGCCTGAATACGGAAATCCAAGTCTATAGATTTCTTGCATACCCTCTGCCAGTCCTGCAACAAGCGTTCACGATATTGCTCTACAACTTCCATCACCTTACTGCTCAGGCTGTAAGGCGGTACCGTAACATGCAGTCCATCCGGCTTTACACGCATGGTAATGTTACGTGCCAAACGATGGGTACGCACAATAATACGATTGAAATCTTTGTCAGCTAATACTCTCTTTGTTGCCATATCAGCCACAAAGATATATTATTCATAAGAAAAAAAAGAGGGAATTGCAACTTTACTGTTATCCTCTTCGTCTAATAGATAGAAACCAATAAAAAACACAGAAATATGAAACGTACATACTTTTACTTATTCAGTCTGGTTATGACTCTGACAAGCTGTGTAAACGGCATTGCTCCCAGCAAGAACAAAATAACCAAGAAATACAGTGTGGAAGCATTCGATAATATTGCCAGCCAGGGTACCGTCAATATTGTATTCAAGCAAAGTAATGCCACAACTGTAGAGGCTTATGGCCCCGACAATATCATTTCCAGTCTTATTGTCACTTCGGAAGACAGTACACTGCACATCTCCATGAAGAAAGGTGTGAAATTCCGCAGTTTGAAGAACAACAATGTCACAATCACTATTACTGCTCCCAAATTGAGCAGCATCAGCCAACAAGGTACAGGCAATATAACCTTGAAAGATTCCGTCAAGGTAGATGATATAAAAATCACCTCTAACGGAACAGGAAACTTTAAAGCAGATGAACTGACCGCCGATAATATAAGCGTAAGATCCGACGGAATAGGCAATGTCATACTGAAAGGAAAGGCAGAGAAGGCAAGCTATCACATCAAAGGTATTGGAAACCTAAACGCCAAAGATATGATTGTTTCAGATGTTGTCGTTGAACAAAAAGGCATTGGAAATGTTTCTTGTTATGCATCAGGAAAGATAACCGTAAGTACAAACGGAATAGGCAATGTTGATTACTTTGGGAATCCCCCAACTACCGATATAAATAAATCCGGTATCGGTAACGTAAAAAGAAGATAAAGCTCATTTCATAATTCTCTCTTTACATTAGATTATCTACCTAAAAAAGGATTACTGCTCACGCGGTAATCCTTTTTACATTATTTAGTTAGTTAATTTAAAATTTGAGAGAATTGAAACTTCACAGCCTCGAATTAAAAAGTTGTTTTAATAAGCACTAACTATCTATTTATATATAAAAGCAAATGAAAATGTTATCTAATTCTTCACTCCTGCTGCCTCATCTCCGGCTATCTTTGTAACCGTATCTATCGGCAGCACCGGTTCGTATGCCACTTGCGGATCATTTACGGTATCACGGTAATCATCATGCATATACACCATATCGCTACCATCATCCTGCATGGAACGTTGCACCACCGTTCCCATCACAAACAAGACAGCTATCATGGCAGCAGCCTTGAACAACGGCATAAAGCGCGTTCGCAAAGTGAGGCGTTGCGCTTTCACAACCGGTTTTTCCACCCGGGCCAGAACCTTGGCATCAAAGTCACTGCCCAGCCCCCTCTCCTTCTCAATCTCCTGATAAGCAAACATTGCCTTGTAACGGAGTAAATGAGCAGGAATCTCTTTCTGATGAAAGAAAGAACGCAAAATCTGTTCCTCTTCCAAGGAAGTCTCACAGTTCCAGTAGCGTTCCAATAACTGTTCAATGTACTTATAATCCATAATCTTCTATTTCCGTATATCTTTGTTTTATCTTTTGCCGACTGCGAAAGAGATTGATTTTCACCTGCTCTTCCGTTATCTGCAAAATATCTGCAATTTCTTTATAGCTCTTTCCTTCAATATCCCGCAACTGCATAATACTTCGCTGCTTTTCGGGAAGTTCGTTCAGCAGGCGGTGAATCAAACCTAATTGCTCACTCTGTGCCAACTGTTCATAAGGGTTCAATGCATCGGGCAGTTCCTGTGTTTCGGGTGTCAATTCCATGTGCTGTGAATCTATCTTTTCAATCCGGTCTATTGCCAGATTTCTTGCTACCGTCAGACAGTAGGCTTCGATGGATTCAAAATTCGGCCACTCATCACGTTTATCCCATACCCTAATCATCGTATCCTGCACCACATCCTCCGCTTCAGCACTGTTCAGCGTAATACGAAAAGCCAACCTGTAGAGTTTGTCTTTCAGGGGCAAAATGTCGTTTCGGAAACTGATTTCTTGCATTGCTCTGTAATAATGACGGGTGAGTTGTACAAAAGTTACACTCACCCGCCTATTTTTTGAATTATTTTTTGATTATAGTTCCGCCTTCTCCCTTAATGGCTGAAGCCAAGGTAATTACAACCTGACTCACTCCTGCATCAATGGCAGAGAAGGAATTTTCCAGTTTAGGTATCATCCCTCCCTGAATGATACCCCGGGCTACATACTCTTTAAATTCTTCGGGAGTAATAACAGGAATGACGCTATCATCGTCATTTTCGTCGCGTAATACGCCTTTCTTCTCAAAACAATAGACAAGTGTCACATCAAAAAGTGGCGCCAACGCTTTTGCTGTCTCCCCGGCAATGGTATCGGCATTGGTATTCAGCATACTTCCCTGCCCGTCATGAGTCAGAGGAGCCATGACAGGAACAATACCCTGACGAATCAGTGTAGCCAGAAAATCGGCATTCACCTTTTCCACATCACCTACATAGCCATAATCCACCTCTTTCACCGGCCGTTTCACTGAACGAATAACGTTCATATCCGCTCCGGTCAGTCCGATAGCATTCACTCCTCTAGCTTGCAGACCTGCAACGATGTTTTTGTTTACCAATCCGCCGTAAACCATAGTCACAACCTTCAGCGTCTCGGCATCCGTAATGCGACGGCCATTCACCATTTTACTTTCAATACCCAATCGGGCAGCCAGTTTGGTGGCTGAACGTCCCCCACCGTGCACCAACAATTTATATCCTTCAATAGCGGAAAAGTCGGCCAAAAGCCGACTAAGCGTAGTTTCTTCCTCTACAATCTTTCCGCCTACCTTTATGACAGTCAGTTTTTCTTTCATCCTTTTATTCCAAATAAGTATATCCATAAAGCCCGGAACGGTAGTTGGACAAAAATTCTTTTCCTTCTTCTACCGATATCTTACCTTCTTTTACAGATTTAGTCACCCAGGTTTCCAATGTACGCACCAGTTTCTTCGGATTATACTGAACATAATCCAACACTTCCGCCACGGTTTCGCCATCAATCACCTGATCAATAGAATACCCTTTATCATCTACTGATACATGCACTGCATTCGTATCACCAAACAAATTGTGCATATCTCCTAAAATTTCCTGATAAGCGCCCACTAAAAAGACACCTATGTAATAAGACTCTTTTTGCTTCAATGAATGCACAGGCAGGTCGTGCGATACATAACGGGTAGATATAAAGTTGGCTATCTTTCCGTCAGAATCACAAGTAATGTCTTGCAAAGTAGCATTCCGGTCGGGTTTCTCGTCCAGTCTTTGGATAGGCATAATGGGGAATATCTGATCTATCGCCCAAGAGTCCGGCAAAGACTGGAAAAGCGAAAAGTTACAGAAATATTTATCAGCCAATAATTTATCCAATTTACGGAATTCATCGGGAGCATGTTTTAACCCGGAAGCAATTTGATTAATCTCACGAGTCACAGACCAATAGAGACGTTCTATCTGCGCACGGGTTCTTAAATCCACAATACCATGACTGAACAAATCCAGTGCCTCTTCACGAATTTGCTGTGCATCATGCCATGCCTCCAACATACGGCTCTGATTCAAATTATCCCATATTTCATATAGTTCATGCACCAGTTCATGGTCCTTTTCACTTACTTCAAAGTCTTCATCCATTTCGGGCAGAGTAGCTGTTTCCAGCACTTCAAAAATCAGCACCGAATGGTGTGCCGTCAGTGAGCGACCACTTTCTGTAATGATATTGGGGTGCGGAATATTATTTTTATCACTAGCATCCACCAACGTAGAGATAGAGTCGTTTACATACTCCTGAATAGAATAGTTCACGCTGCTTTCACTATTGGAAGACCGGGTACCGTCATAGTCAACACCCAAGCCTCCACCGATATCAACAAACTCAACATTGAAGCCCATTGCGTGTAATTGTACATAGAACTGTGAAGCTTCACGTAAAGCTGTTTTAATACGGCGTATCTTGGTTACTTGACTTCCGATATGGAAATGAATCAACTTCAAACAATCTTTCATGTCTTTCTTTTCCAAAAAGTCAAGTGCTTCCAGCAACTCACTGGAAGTCAATCCAAACTTGCTGGCATCTCCACCGCTATCTTCCCATTTTCCACTGCCCGAAGAAGCCAGTTTAATACGAATACCTATATTAGGGCGTACATTGAGCTGTTTCGCCATCTTTGCAATCAAGCGTAACTCATTCATCTTCTCTACTACCAGAAAGATACGTTTCCCCATCTTCTGAGCCAGTAAAGCCAACTCAATATAGCTCTCATCTTTATATCCGTTACAGATAATCAGCGAGTCTGAGTCCGTGTTAATAGCAATCACTGCATGCAATTCGGGTTTGGAACCGGCTTCCAGTCCTAAATTAAACTTCTTGCCATGACTTATGATTTCTTCCACCACCGGACGCATTTGGTTCACTTTAATAGGATAGATGATAAAGTTTTCAGCTTTATAACCATACTCTTCGGATGCTTGCTTGAAACAGTTCGAAATTTTTTCGATACGATTATCAAGAATATCCGGGAAACGAACCAGCATAGGTGCTGCGACATCCCGTAACTGAAGCTCGTCCACCAATTCTTTCAAATCGACTGCGACACCGTTCTTACGGGGAGTTACCACTACATGACCTTTGTCATTGATACTAAAGTACGAAGTTCCCCAACCTGTAATGTTGTAGAGCTCTTCCGAATCTTCAATACGCCATTTTCTCATTTCTTGTTCTGTGCAAATAGTGTGTATACTTTTACTAAATAGATTATAACTTTCAATCTGTTTATTTATCCAACAGCTTTCTCAAGCTATCTACTGATGCCTGTATCTGCGACTTGTCTTCCAACTCGTCGGCCCGAAACAGAAACTTCGCCTGCGAATAAAAAGGATGACGCTTCTGCAACGCTTCACAAATAAAGTTCATCAATTCTTCATCGCTTTTGTTTGCCAATAACGGACGTTGTTGCTTCGCCACTTTTAAACGGTGAAACAACACCTCGGGCTCCACCTGAAGAAACACGGTATCCCCACAAGCATTCATATAGTCCATATTGTCAAAAAAACAAGGAGTGCCCCCACCGGCCGAGATTACAACATCTTCAAACTCAGCCACCTCATGCAACATTTTTTGCTCCAATTCGCGGAAACCCTGTTCACCGCGTTCTGAAAACAACTGCTGAACAGTTTTATGAAAACGCTCCTCAATATACCAATCCAAGTCTATGAAAGTAAGACCCAGTTCGCGGGAAAACGCTTTACCCAAAGTCGTTTTCCCCGCACCCATATATCCTATTAAAAATATACGTGTCATTTCTTTTTCTTAGCTGCCACTCGTTTACGAGTCTCACTTTTTTCTTTCTGCAGTTCTATCACCTTAAAGCAAGTTTCCAGATTTAAATCTTTCGGTTCTACGCTTTCAGGAATCTTATAATTCTTTTTCTGATAAGCAATATAAGGTCCGTAACGACCGTTCAGAATCTGCAAATCAGGCTCTTTATCAAATGTTTTAATAATCTTCTTTTCGGCAGCTTCGCGCTTGGCATTAATCATTTCAATCGCTTTTTCCAAGGTAACCTCCATCGGATCTTCCCCCTTGGGAATAGAGACGAATACATTATTATGACGGACATAAGGTCCAAATCGTCCCACTCCTACCGTCACTGTCTTATCTTCATACTCACCTAACGTTTTCGGGAGCTTGAACGAATCAAGCGCTTCTTCCAACGTAATTGTTTCTATCGAAAGACCTTTCGGCAAGTGCGCAAACTTGGGTTTTTCTTCATCATCGGCTATGCCTATCTGTATCACCGGGCCAAATCGACCAATTTTTACGGATACAGGCTTCCCACTCACCGGATCATTGCCTAGAATTCTTTCACCCACCTTATGCTCGCTCTTCGCATTCATGGTCTTGTCTACCAACGGATGGAAGCCGTCGTAAAAGTTCTTCATTACACTCGTCCACTCTTTCTCGCCTTCCGCCACTTCATCAAATTCTTTTTCAACACTCGCGGTGAAATTATAGTCCATAATTTCGGGGAAGAATGCCATCAAGAAGTCATTAACCACTATACCTACATCAGTAGGCAATAGTTTAGACTTCTCATTTCCGGTTGTTTCCGTCTTGACTGTTTCGGTTATCTTGTTCCCTTTGAGCTTCAATATCTCGTATGGACGTTTTACGCCTTCACTGTTTCCTTTTACCACGTAGCCACGTTGCTGGACCGTCGATATGGTAGGAGCATATGTAGACGGACGCCCGATGCCCAGTTCCTCCAGCTTACGCACCAAACTGGCTTCGGTATAACGCGGAGGACACATACTGAAACGCTGAGTGGCAGAAATTTCCTTACTCTCTAATGACTGTCCTTTACTCAAAGGAGGCAACAAGCGGCTTTCATCCTCTTGTTCGTTATCGTCGTCATAAGACTCTTTATATACACGCAAATAGCCATCGAAAATCACAACTTCACCAATAGCAACAAAAGTTTCTTCACTATTGCTGATAGAGATAGTAGCAGTGGTCTTTTCAAGTTCAGCCTCTGCCATCTGTGATGCAACAGTACGTTTCCAAATCAATTCGTACAATCTCTGCTCCTGTGACGTTCCCGCAATAGTCTCGTTCGACATATCCGTCGGACGAATCGCTTCGTGAGCTTCCTGAGCACCTTTTGTCTTCGTTGCAAACTGACGTGTCTTCACATACCTTTCTCCCATCAGTGAAATGACAGTTGATTTGCAGGCCGCCAATGCCAAGTCCGAAAGATTCACAGAGTCGGTACGCATATAAGTAATCTGCCCGCTTTCATACAACCGTTGCGCCACCATCATAGTCTGCGCAACCGTAAACCCTAACTTCCGAGCAGCTTCCTGCTGCAAAGTGGAAGTGGTAAATGGAGCAGCCGGCGACTTCTTAACCGGACGAGTCGTAATATCTTCAATAGAAAACTCTGCATCCTTACACAATTCAAGGAATGCCTGAGCCTCTTCTTTTGTCTTAAAACGTCTGTCTAACTCAGCCCTCACTTCCGTTTTATTACCATCGGCATCAGGAGCTTCAAATATTGCTGTTACACGATAAGAAGGCTCACTGACAAAAGCGTGCACCTCACGCTCACGTTCCACAATTAACCGAACAGCAACAGACTGCACACGACCGGCAGAAAGAGCAGGTTTTACCTTCTTCCATAAAATAGGAGAAAGCTCAAAACCTACAATCCTGTCCAAGATACGACGCGCTTGCTGAGCATTTACAAGGTTCACATTTATGTCACGCGGGGTTTCAATGGCTTTTAATATCGCAGTTTTGGTTATCTCGTGGAATACAATACGCTTTGTCCTCTTCGGGTCCAGTTCCAACACTTCATATAAATGCCACGAAATGGCTTCTCCCTCACGGTCCTCATCGGATGCGAGCCACACCATATCAGCGTTCTTTGCCGCAGCTTTCAACTCGCCGACCAATTTTTTCTTATCAGAAGGTATCTCATAAGTCGGTTCAAATCCCTTCTCTACATCGATACTGAAATCTTTCTTCTTTAAGTCACGGATATGCCCGTAACTGGAAAGGACTTTATAGTCTTCTCCTAAGAATTTTTCTATGGTCTTGGCTTTTGCGGGTGACTCTACAATTACAAGATTTTTTTGCATAATATAATGTATTCCATTTTATTTGAGGGCAAAAGTAGAAAAAAAGCAGAACTACACCTATATAATAAGGTATGTTTCTGCTTTTTTTTCTTAAAAAGGCTCTTTTTAGAAGCCTATTTAACTAAAATCGAAAAGTAAGACCACCTAAAACATTCAGTTTTTCGGCAGGGTATCCTCCTTCGTAATAATATTGTTTATTTAACAGGTTGTTCACATCCACAAAGATAGAGATGTCTTTTAAAAGCTCATAGGTAGCACCCACACTCAGATTACTGACAGGATCGACATCCTCACCCTTACGCTTTACATAATCATAACCTAACCGAAGCTTTAAACCGTCCATCAGCTTGGCATCAACTTTAAAGTTCAGTTCCATTTCAGGCTTCATGGCAACTATCATATCGTCGTCACTATCTGTTGTCCAACCGTAATACGTACCTTTTACCGATGCATCAAAATAGTCCTTATAGCCATATTTCACTTCTGCACCTCCATAACCAATTTTTCCTTTATCCTGTACAAAACCCGTATATACAAATTGTCCCGCAGGCACTAACGTACAGAATAACTCATGTTTACGTATCTGATAACCACCAAATATATTAAACCATAACCCACTTACAGGAGACGCCTTAAAACCCAAAGTTGCATCAAAAGGGACATAAGTCGCATCAAGCTGCTGCTCTGTTCCCCAATAGGGAGAGATGCGACTCAACATACGATAATCGTTTACCTGTCTGCCTCCTTGTGCATTCAAATAAAGAATATAACTATCGGAGAAGATATACTCAGCACGAATGTCCGGGGCTACATCTATACCGCTATCATTACCGGTCATCCAGTCGACGTGCGCACCCAGATGCAGCCTCCAGCTATCTTCATCAATAGCATAATAAGGATTCAGACCTAAAGAAGTATAATCCTTCATCAAGTCACCTGAATAAAATAAATTATCCATTTCAAATTTAATACCCACACGCTGAATATCGCTCAGTTTTCCCCATACATCACCTGCTGTATGAATTATTTTTTCCGTGCTGTTCTCATCAGAAATTGCCGGATATTTCTGTTTAAAATACTGAAAGCCTGTTTGTACAGTAAATTGCAATGGCATCATTTCATCCGTAGAAGACAACCCGACATAGAAATCTCCCAGTGTGTGATGCTGTTTATCATTCTCGCCGGAGATAGAAGAAATCGGACTCAACATATAATTAAATACACGAGAATGAAATCCTCCTCCAAGATTCAAATCCATATTCCTGAAACTATGTCTATACCCTATATTGAAAGAAGAAGAATAAAAACGGGATTTCCAATCATTATCAATTGCATCTTTCAGGGTTCCATTCATGCCATCCAATGAAGTAGCAACATTCAGACGGTCACCTTTCGTAATGTCCCATATATATCCGGCCTTGAAGTCCACATTACCATAATTACCGGCACCCGCACGCACATATCCTCGTTTGGCCTTCTCCCATTCCCATTCACGGACTATAGGAAACATTTCTTCATAATTCCAGGCAGCCACAGGACGCAAAGCCGTAGCATACTCAATTCCTTTCTTCACTACTGCCGGTTCTTCCACCCTGGGCAACACATTTATTTTGGAAGCATCCATGACAGTAGGGTTATACTCATTCTCCACTACCACAGTGCGGTTCAAAGTACTGTCTTGCTGTGCATATACAGCCGACAGAGGCAACAAGCCCACAAACGCTATAATTGCTATTTTCTTCATAATCTTTAATTTTCGGCATTTAACTTATTCAGTCTGCTCTCTATCATTCCTGCAATATCATCATCTGCCTGGTAATTCTGCTTCAATGAAAGCAAATATTGCTTAGCATCTAAATTACGTCCCAATTTCATATAAACATCAGACAACAGCACAAAGCTACGCGCCAACCAATAAGTATGTGGAGTGCTGACTTCAATATAATCCAAGACTTCTTTCTCAGCCTGTTCTGTCTGCCCGGCATCAAAATAAATCTGCGCCACTTTATATTTCGCTTCTGCACCATATATATTGCGAGTGTCTTTTGCCAATATCTTCAAATCATCCATGGCACCTTCCACTTTTCCTGCATCCAGATAAGCCTTGGCACGATAATAATGAGCCTCGTTGGATAATTCAGGAGCAACCTTTGTCTCCGCCAGCAAATCCGTTGCCGCCAGCATTACTTCTTCTCCATTGCCCAACATATAAGCGCTACGAAGTACGCCTGTCTTTGCCAACTGCCGGCGTTCCGGCGAAACAGCTTTATCTTTCAGTTGCTTATAAACAGTCAACGCTTTTTCATAGTCTTTTGCCGAGTAAGCCATCTCAGCACTCATCATCATGGCATCTTCCGAATATTTATTATTGGGATAAGCCAAAACTTTGTCCAAATGTTCTATCGCACTATTGTAAGCCTTCCGGTTATAATCTATCAACCCGACATAATAATTGGCATTCAAACTAAATGCACCTTCCGGGAAAGTTTGCAGATAATGAGTAAAACTATTGCGTGCTTCATCTATTTCACCGCGCATATATACCCTTTCGGCAGCAACATAAGTCAACGAATCACGTTCGTTCACATCAAAATTGGCTCCACCGGGAATGGTAGAAGCAAAGTTGGCATATTCATCCACCTTATTCAAATCAATATAAATAGACTTCAAATCTCTTTGGGCAAGACGAGCCTCCTCACTACCCGGATAATTAGTGATTACCTGCTTATAAGCCTGGATAGCCTCCGGATACTTATCTCCTTGATAATAGAGCAAACCTATTTCGTTAGCCGCTCGACGGGCCATATTGCTTTCCGGGAATTTCTTCAACAAAATATTGAAACGATTAATAGCATTCGTATGATCCTCCATTTGAACAAAAGCACGGCCTTGCTCATACAAAGCATCATCCAGATATTGAGACTCGGGATAATCCGCTATCAAACGGTTTAAAATTTGTATCTTTCCGGTATAATCCTTCTGCAAGCCACGGACAAAAGCCTCTTGATATAAAGAATAATCCCCCAAAGAAGGATCTATTTCCACAGCACGGGCATAATCCTGACGGGCCGAATCAAAACGGCGGGCATAAAAGTTACAGTCACCGATACGATTGTAAGCATCTGCCTGTACAGCACGGTCATTGACAGTTCCACGGTCAACAAAACGGGTAAACCAATTCAATGCACCATTATAATTCTTTTGTTTAAAATCAGTATAACCCAAATTGTAAAGCGCCAGCCCGTACTCCCGATTCATCTTATCGGGAGCGAATTCCAAGTATCGGCGTAAATCATTTCCAGCCTGAGCATAGTGTTCCAGTCTGTAGTTTGCCTCACCACGCCAATAATATGCATCAGCCTTAGCAGACATGTTATATTGCCCGATAGCCAAAGAGCGGTTAAAATATTCTATTGCTTTGGAAAAGTCGGCATTAGCAAATGCCTGAGTACCGAGACGGAACAGAATCTTTTGTTTTGCTTCCATGATTCGTGCACCCGGATGCTCAATCTTTGCAATAGACTTCAATGCAGCTTCGTAGCTACGAGTATTCATATACACCTCTATCAAGTAATCATTTACCCGTTCGGCATACGGCGAATTGGGAAATTCATTAAGAAAACGTTCAAATACCGTTACAGATTCAGCAAAAGGAGAATAAGAAGTCTCATGTATACACAAAGCATAATTATAAAGAGCCTGCTCTTTCACCAACGGGTCAAATCCTGATGCAGACGCCTGCTCAAAAGCCATTCTTGCCTGATTGCGTTCCTTCAAATTCAAATAAGCCAAGCCCATGTGCAAATATGCATTCTGAGACAAAGCATCATTCACCGAAGTCGTTTCACCCAGTGTGGCAGCCGCCTTTGAATAAACACCGGTATAATAATAACTCATACCCAACTCATACAACGCTTTACGCTGCGGACGCGACACCGCACCTTGATAACGTTCCAGCGGTGTAATAGCTGCCTGGTAATTATTCAGTCCAAAACAGGCTTCTCCCAAAACACGTTCCATCTGAGCCTCATCTTTATGACCGGAATAAACCTTCAAATAGCGTTCAGCCACCGAACGTGCCTGTTCATAATTACCTTGCAATAAATAAATCTCTCCTATATAATAAGGCACTAAAGATGAATATACAGCATCATCTTTCAAAGATAAAAAAGCATCTAATGCCTTATTATACCGTTTTTCCACATAATCGATATAAGCCAAGTTATAAGTAGCATCCGATTGATAACGCGGGCTCACCTCTTTCAGTAAAAGGAACCATACGGAAGCATCGCGCAAATTACCTTCCTTTAAATAAGAAGTGGCAAGACGCATGGCACAATCATCGCGTTCTGCATCAGGCAGTTCCTCAAGGTCACACGCCCTAAACATAGCTATTGCCTCCTTATATTTACCTTCTTCAAAATACACCGAAGCAATCAAAGAACGTACCCTGTCTGTATATCGTGAATCCGGGTATTTATCCAGATAAGCCTGCAACAGCTCCACACTGTTTTTTGACTTCAATTCATATTCTCTGCATACCCTTCGGTATTCCTTATCGCCTGCCACGTCATCGGGAAGAATTTGCTGGGCCATACTTTGCAAAGCACATCCCCCCATCAATGCAGCTATTAATAGAGTCCTTTTCTTCATATTCTATTCTAATATTTATATTCTTTCAAAAAGCGTTTTACTCCCTCACGTACAGAGTCAAGACCAAATTCTTCAGGATTCACTTTGTCAAGCGGCATCCAAAAAGAATCCGCCACATCATCCATCGCTTCAAGATGAGCCGTATCTTCCACCGTACAAAGGAAAAACTGGTCTAAGGTATGTACCAAAAAGCCGGAATAAAGATAAGTATTGGGCAACGAAAACAGATATGCCGCTTTTTCCACTTTCAGTCCTGTTTCCTCCAGCACCTCACGCGCCACACCTTCCTCTCCGGTTTCATACATATCTATAAACCCTCCCGAAAGGTCCAGTGTTCCTTTCTTGGGTTCTTTACCCCGACGGCAAACCAATAATTCATTCCTCTCATTCAAGATAAATGCCACTGTAGCGGCACTTGAATTAAAGTAGTAGACAAAACCACAATCCGCACAGCGTTTGGACTTCTCATTATTCACCACAAAATGTGAAGAACCACATTTGGGACAGTACTTGAATAGTTCTAGTGGATGCATAATTACTCCTTTTCTTTTATAGACACCGCAAAGATAGCTTAAATGACAGATAATTCATTAATTAAATCTAAAAGAAGAAAGAGAAAACACAATTCTTAGTACATTTGTTAGCAAATACAAATGTAAATTACTCACATGGAGATTGTTATAATTATCGCACTTATTTTACTAAATGGGGTATTCGCCATGTCCGAAATAGCCTTGATTTCTGCTCGCAAAAGCAGTCTGAACAATGATGTCCGTCACGGCAGTTCCACCGCGCGTATCGCTTTAAAATTAGCCAATGACCCGGATAAGTTTTTATCGACCATACAAATCGGAATTACTCTGATTGGTATTCTCACCGGTATTTATTCCGGCGATGTATTGGCGTCTGATTTCAGCAAAGTACTGACTGCAGCAGGCATACCAGTCACTTATGCCCATATAATAGCACAAATTCTGATTGTCATCTTAGTGACCTATCTCACCATTATTTTCGGAGAGCTTGTCCCCAAACGAATCGGAATGAGCGCATCCACACGCGCAGCCAAGCTACTGGCACGCCCCATGTATTGGCTGTCAGTCATAGCTTCTCCTTTCGTATGGATTTTGGCAAAAAGTACTTCACTGATTTTCAACCTGCTGCATATAAATACAGCAGAGGAAAAAGTTACGGAAGAAGAAATCAAATCCATGATTGACGAAGGAGCCGAGAATGGCGAGGTACAAGAAGTAGAACAAGATATCGTAGACCGCGTTTTCTCTTTGGGCGACCGCAGCATCAATACCATTATGACTTATCGTAATGATATAGTATCTATTGATATAGATATGGGAAACAAGCAGATTTATGATATTGTATGCCAGCATTTATATCAAGTTTATCCGGTGACACAAGACAATACTTTGGATAATATTATAGGTGTGGTTTACCTGAAAGATCTTTTCGGTAAATTAGAAGAAGTGAACTTTAATCTGCGTGATGTTATTCGTCCGGCACAATACTTCCATGAAAACATGGATGTCTATAAGGTATTGGAACAAATACGCCAGCACCACATTAAATATGGACTGATCTGCGATGAATTCGGCAGTTTGCAAGGAGTCATTACAATGAAAGACATATTGGAAGCATTGGTAGGGGCACTACCCGGCGATTCGGAAGAACCGGATATCATTCTCCGCAAAGACGGCAGTTGGCTGATAGACGGACAATGTTCTTTCTATGACTTCTTAAGTCATTTTGAAATGGAAGATTTATATTCCGAGTATAATTATAATACATTGAGCGGACTTATTCTGCAGCAGTTGGGACATGTTCCCAAAACCGGAGAACTTCTCCAATGGAACGATTTCCTTTTTGAAATTGTAGATATGGACGGAGCACGCATCGATAAGATATTGGTCACCCTGTCAGACAAAAACAAAGAAGATAAATAAGATATGTTACAAAGAGATTATATTATGCGTTTGGTTCGCCAATTCATAGAAGCATTGGAAAAACTGGTGGAAGAAAAGAAAAAAGAGGATGGTCCTGAGTTTCAGTTAAAGATACAAAGTATCTATCGAGCCTATTTTAACCATAGCCATCACTTCTATTATGAACAGGATGCGGAATATATTTTAACCGATCTGTCTCAAGACTATGAAGGGCAAGAGTTTCTGACCCGAATCGATATGTTATCGGAGTTGCTCTATCAAGACGCTCTATTGAAAGAGCCAGACGAAAAGAAATACCTTTTAGCAAAAGCACTCTATCTAAAAGAGTATTTGGACAGCCATAGTGATACCTTTTCTTTTGAGCGAAGAAACAAAATAAATGAAATCAAGAAGTTATTAGAGTTATAGACTAAAAAAATGCACTTTTTTTCAAAGAATATGTGTTTTTTCTTTCAAAATAGTAGATAAATTAAAAACTATTCCTATATTTGCTTACAGATTGACAACACTAAAATCAAAATATTATGGAGAAAATAGACAGTCTTGACAGACAGATCCTTGAAATTATATCTCAAAATGCTCGCATCCCATTTAAAGATGTTGCAGCAGAATGTGGCGTTTCCCGTGCTGCTATTCACCAACGCGTACAAAGATTGATTGATCTGGGCGTCATTATCGGTTCGGGATATCATGTAAATCCTAAAAGTTTAGGATATAGAACATGTACGTATGTAGGAATCAAACTAGAAAAAGGCTCAATGTATAAAGCTGTAGTAAATGAATTAAAAAAGATTCCCGAAATAGTGGAATGCCATTTTACTACCGGTGCATACACCATGCTGACAAAAGTATATTCTCGTGACAATGAACACTTAATGGATATATTAAATTCCAGAATTCAGGAGATTCCCGGTGTTACAGCTACCGAAACAATGATATCTTTGGAGCAAAGTATCAAGAAAGAAATTCCTATTCAAACCGGGAAATAATGGAATGGCTGACTGACTACCATTTAGGCGGCATTGTTATCGGCATTTGTACATTTCTGATAATCGGTCTTTTCCACCCCATCGTGGTCAAAGCCGAATATTATTGGGGAACGCGTTGTTGGTGGATTTTCCTGATTTTAGGAATAGCCGGTATCATCGGCTCAATCTTAATCAACGACATACTCATTTCTTCACTGATAGGCGTTTTCTCTTTTTCGTCATTTTGGACTATAAAAGAAATTTTTGAGCAACGGGAACGCGTATTGAAAGGTTGGTTTCCAATGAATCCCAAACGAAAACACGAATACGAAGAAAAATAAACTCCTATTTTCCGGGCATTTCTTATTATATTTGAAATACCCGGAAAATACCACTCTTTCTGCAAAGACAATTTTATCACCATAGAGAAAAAGATTCTCATAATACCATTAACGGTTACTCTATTTGCCATATTTTTCGTATTTTTGTGAACGACATCTAATATAAACCGAAGAAAAACAACATGAGATACAAATATTTATTACTCTTATTAGCACTATTAGCATTAAATACTCCCATTTCTGCCGAATATTTCAGGCATATTGGATTATCCGAAGGATTGACGCAGCCATCGGTTATGTCCATACACCAAGATCAATTGGGAAGAATGTGGTTTGGTACAAGAGAGGGAATAAATCTGTATGATGGCAAACAAATTACTGCTTTCAAAGGTTGGTGCAACGCTTCCAATGATTCAGCTCCCATCTGGTTGGGAAATGAAGTTTCATCCATCGTTGAGGACAAACAAGGAAATATTTTTTTCTTAGTCGATGACGATATTATAAAATTTGATATACAGACCGAACAATTCAGTCGTCTTTCTAAAGGAAGCCGCATCCCGGTTTTAACTTCACTTGAAGGAGACCTGTGGTATATGAGACATGATTCCTTATTCAAGCATTCTTCAGGAGCCACGGAATCAACCTTCATGCTAAAAACCGGAATTACTTCTCCCATCACCTGCCTGACAATGTTACCCAATAAAATCTGTATTGGCTCGCATGACGGAATTTTCTTCTATGACCGTTCCAGCGGAAAAGAAACACATGTACTCAGAGGTATTGACATCTACCGCATTTTTGAAAGCTCACAAAAAGAATTGTGGATTGGAACAAGAATGTATGGATTATACAGAATCAACAAAAAAGGAGAAATCAGGCAAGTGCCTTTCAGCCCCGGTTCCCCCACAGGAATCAGCAGCTGGCAAATTCGTGATTTTGTGGAAGACGGCGAACGGAACATCTGGTTTGGAACATTTGACGGACTACATAAATATAGTACGAAAACAGGACAGTATTCCCTTATCCAAATCCCCAAATACGTAGGAGGATTAAACCACCCATCTATCTTTTCCCTTTGTAAAGATATGCAAGGTACTATCTGGGTGGGAAGCTATTTTGGAGGAGTAAATTATTTCACACCCAAACAAGACAGCTTTGTACATTACGACTATGACCAAAACGCCACCAAAAATCAATATTATTCATATATAGGCGATATCGTAGTAGACAAGAATGAACACGTGTGGCTCAGCACAGACGGAGGAGGAATCAGCTGTACCGACAAGAACTGGAACATTATCCATCAGTTTACGGCAGGAGGCAAAAATTCAATCCCCCACAATAACATAAAAAGTATATGTTATGATGAAGAAAACGAATGCATATACATAGGTACTTATTTAGGAGGACTGTCTCGTTATGATTTGCAAACCGGACAATTCTATAACTATCTGGAAAGGAGGAAAGGAGAGCCCAATACTCCGAATGAAGTTGTTTTCCATGTAAAAATGTGGAAAGGAAAATTATATTTATCAGCACGCAACGGTGTATTTTCTTTGGATACCAAAACGCAAAAGTTTCACAAACTGGATATCCCAATCGCCTACTACGAAGATTTCGATATAGACCCGGAAGGATATTTATACCTGAGCGGAATGTTTAATCTGGTATGCATGCATTTAGACAAGCTGGAAGCATCTTATATTCCGCTGACGCAAAAAGGATATAATGCCAAAATAACCCGCATCTTGGCAACTAATAACGGCGCCTATATCAGTACTTTAGGAGGCGGGTTGTTTTTCTATGACAAGAAAACACATAAGACAGCCCATTACACAGCAGAAGAGCATCAGCTTCCCAGCAACTTTTGTTACAATGTTTGTTTATCACCCAGTGGGAACATACTGATAACCAGCGACAAAGGAGTAACAAGCTATTCTCCCGAAAAAAACAGCTTTACCACCATTAATTTAATGAGAAACTTTCCAACAGCCCACATTATAAGTGGCTGCGGCATTTTCGCCTCCGACCAAAAGCGCATTTATGTGGGCGATACCAAAGGGGTAACCTCTTTTTCGGAAGAAGAATTTCACAAAGCCAATACCTTCCGCCATAACCCCAACCTTTATTTCTCGGAATTATGGATTAATAATCAAAAGGTAGTGGCAGGAGATGAAACCGGAGTACTTACCAAGGCTTTTCCATATACTCAAAAGCTCAAATTAAGCCATAATCAAAATAATTTGATTCTCAGTTTTGCCCTGCCTGATTATGAACAACAATTATCCCAAAAACAGTTCCAATATAAGTTGGACGGGTTCGATAAAAAATGGATTAAAACCAGCCAGACAGAAGTACACTATACCAATCTTGATCCGGGCACTTATACGTTGCGAGTAGCTGCCATCAATAACAGCAGCAACCAAAGCGGAGACATCACAGACAAAGAAATCAGTATGCAACTGACCATCTCTGCTCCTTGGTATGCCACTTGGTGGGCATTCTTGCTCTATATCATCAGTTTTATAGGATGCCTTTATTATTTTATATCCAGTCGAATCGCCAAGCGCACCTTAGCACTTTCGTTAGAAAAAGAGCGTTTTGAAAAACAACAGATAGAACAACTTAATCAAGAGAAGCTGGTATTCTTCACTAATGTCAGCCATGAATTCCGCACTCCCTTAACATTAATAATCAGTCATATAGATATCATTCTACAGAAATCTTCACTGAATCCTTCTATCTATAACCAAATATTAAAAATCAGAAAGAATGCACAGCAAATGAGCAATCTGATTTCAGAATTACTTGAGTTTAGAAAACTGGAACAAAACCATAAAACATTACAGATATCCCAACAAGATATAACTCCATTTTTGAAAGAAATTTATTTTTCATTTGTTGATTATGCCCATTTGCGTAATATCCATTATGACTTTCAACTATCAGAAACTCCCACACTATGTTGGTTTGACAGCCAATTACTTGAAAAAGTATTCTTCAATTTATTATCCAATGCCTTTAAATATACACCCGACAATGGGAATATTATCATATCCGGCCGTACAACAGATAATGAAGTAGAAATCAGTATATCCGACACAGGATCGGGAATTGCCAAAAACGATGTTTCACAAATATTCGCGCGCTTCTTCCAGGCAAACAACCAAAAGCCGGGTGAATATTCATCGCCCGGTACCGGTATTGGTCTTGCTTTGTCCAAAACCATCGTTGAAAAGCATCATGGTACGATAACTGTCGACAGTACACTAGGCAAAGGAAGTACATTTACCGTCCGACTCCCCAGAAACGCAGACGTTTTCCAGGCAGACAAAAACATACAGTTATCAAACCAGCAACAAGAAAGCTCCATTGTACCCGGTTCTTTAGATGTCCTGCCCGAAACAGATACTTACCTGACGGAATCAGTCCATACCGAAAACGCAGAAGAAAAGACCCACACCGTATTATTGGTAGAAGACAATGAAGAACTGCTCCAATTATTAACAGAGCTATTCTCCCCATTTTATGAAGTAATTTGCGCTACCAATGGAGAAGAAGGCCTAAAACAAGTATACGAGCATAAGATAGATTTGATTATCAGTGATATCATGATGCCCAAAATGAGTGGAACAGAAATGTGTCTGCAAATTAAAAACAACATTGATTATTGCCACATACCTCTCATATTGCTGACTGCCCTCAATTCTACCGAACAGAATATTGAAGGACTGAACCGAGGCGCAGACGATTATATCACCAAACCTTTCCATGCCCAATTATTATTAGCACGTGCCAATAACCTGATTAGAAGCCGTTTGCTCATGCAGCACCAATTTGATAAAAAGCCGATATCCGAAATTGATTTGACCTGTATCAATCCATTGGATAAGGATATTCTAAAACGGACAGCAGAGAGCATCGAACAGCACATTGATGATACAGAATATGATATTCCGGTACTTTGCAAGGAAGTCGGCATCGGACGTTCACTTCTTTATACCAAGTTTAAAGCATTAACAGGAATGACACCCAATAATTTCATTTTGAATTATCGACTGAAACATGCTGCAGCTTTATTGCAACAATATCCCGATATTCCTATTGCAGAAGTCAGTGACCGTTGCGGGTTTAGCTCACCTGTATATTTCAGCCGTTGCTTCAAGAATCAGTATGGATGTACTCCGCAAAACTATCGCAAGGAAAAGAAAACGGAAAGTTAATTCAAAGACTATCCGGCTCAATTTAAAGTCTTGAAAAATGACACTATGACATATATACGTACAGGCTCATGCGTACGTATGTGCAGGCTCATGCGTACGTATGTGTAAACCGATACGTATATACGTGCAGACCGATGCCTACGTGCACATTTAAAAATAGGCAGCCGGTACTGAATGATGCAAAAAGACCTTGATATTTTTCAAAAAGCTCGGTATCTTTTTCAAAAAGCTCGGCATCTTTTTGTAGGGGCAGATTATATCTCACCCTCACAAATTCGGTTATTCCTTCTTTTCCGTTCATCCTTACATTTTAATCGGAACACACGGACAATCAACCGATTAAGAATGACAGGACATCCCCTCATCCTCCTTTCAGCCGCGTTTATCAAGTCCCTTCAAAATCTGCCTTCAGCCTTTGTTTTCCTGATTTTGGTGGAAGAAGTTTTACGAATGAAAGGAGGCTGAAAGGGTGGTGACGAGGTATCCCCTCACTACCAAAGCCCCCATAAACAGGGCGTTTCAACAGCTAATGAAAGGAGGAAGGAAGAAGTGGATTTCCGGTAGTTAGGAGAATAAACGCAGTTGTTTTTTGTGAATTCAGTCATTGTATGACAAGTCATTTGTGAAAGAAGCCGAAACCGACATTCTTAATTACAAGCCACATACAATAAAGAAAAGGATTGTATCAAAACGTGGATAATGCTGTCGTTTAATCCGTAGGGGCGAGGTTCGCTCGCCCGAAAACAGTTTGCTTTATGTCTTCGGGCAGGCAAACCCTGCCCCTACAGCCGACGATTGGAAAAGCCGGTTTAGTTTTGACACACTCCTCTCCTTTCATATACTCTCCATTCGGCGGAAGAGAAAACGTTCAGGCCGGATTATTAATAGAGCCATCCCGGTGTCTTTTTCAGATTCGGATTCTTCTCTATCTCTGCACTAGGTACCGGGAAGATGCTATAATCATTTGTCTCAGACCATTTCACACCACCGTTACCACTACTTTGCTGTCCATTACATGTATGAGCACAAGGTTCATAACCCATATAAGTAGAGTATTTTGTTTCACGCAATGTACCCCAACGCAGTTCTTCGTAAAAGTTAACACTCTCATTGATAAGTTCACGGCGTGACTCGTTACGAATCTTGTTCAATCCGTCCTCTTTGCTTGCAAAAGTATAAGGAGGCATCTCCACCGATTTACGCTGACGTATCATGTTAACTTTCTCGGCAGCCGCATCCAGCTCATCCAATTGCAACAAAGCTTCCGACCACATCAAAAGTACATAAGCATAACGCAGAATCGGTTCATCAATAGGACTATTGTATGCATACTCGCAATCATAACCTTCCATCACAAATTTACGATGACGATAAGCAAACTCTGCCTCACCATTGCCATCCTGTTTCAAGTCATACTTACCGGTTACTCCCCATTCTGCAGCCTCCTGCGCTTTCACAGAATGGCTTGACTGTCTTACCGGCCAACGATATACATAAGGAACCGGCGTCGTATTTCCCGCCTTGTACATATCGCCATCTCCGCCCAAAAACTCTTCACCATAAGGCATAATAACATTGTAATTGAGTCGCGGGTCACGATTCTCCCATGCTTTCTTCAAGCGGGCTTCGTTACCTCCCGAAAGATACAAATGCTCATTGGATGCCTTCATTTTATTCTTAACTATATTTAGATATTGCGAACACATAAATCAAAGAAATCCTCAAAATATCGCAGCTTAAAGAAAATGAACAGAGTTGTATAGTAATGAATAAAAAAGAAGGTGCATCGTGCATTACGACACACCTCCTCTTCACAATATTCCAATCAGAATATATATCTTTTCACCTTAATTTTACGGATTAATCTTTCCATCCATCAGCCAACTTCAAATTCGGATTCAACTGACGTTCGCTCCATGGTGCAGGCCAAGTATAAACTCGGTCACCACTCCATGTATAGTCATATTGCAAGGTTCCCCACATTTGCTTCAAACCTGCACCCTCAAAGAAACGGCTTTCTTTCCAAGTACCCCAACGCATTTCATCGAAGAAGTTAACACCTTCACCGTTGAATTCCCAACGACGTTCGTTGCGGATACGTTCACGCAAATCATCCTGTCCCTTCACTGTGGTAGCATCATTAGAGTTCAGCAAAGCGGCTCCGGCACGTTCACGTACTTGATTTACACAAGCAATGGCTTTGTCTTCCTGATTCAGCTCATTGTAGCATTCTGCCAAGTTCAGCAGTATATCAGCATAGCGAATCAAAGGAACATCAATCGGTGAATAAGAACGGTTCGGAATTTCAGATGCACCTTCGGCTACAAACTTGCGATACAAATAATAGAAACGATTATTTGTGTCTGTTTTCAAATCGAACGGTTCACTCACGTCACCGGCACGGAACGGCCAACGCAGTGTGTATGTATATTCATTGGAACCATTCGCTCCATCGTAAGTAGAATACGGAGTGATGATACTAGCAGTCAAACGCGGGTCACGATTAGCATAAGCAGCTTTAATACGAGCTTCATTGCCTTCAGGCAAATATTTACTCATATCAGCACCGGCTGTTTTCATTGCTTCTTTTTCAGCGTCGGTCAATCCATCGCGTAAGAAGAATACGGCACGAGCTGCAGGCTCCATTTCATTATAACCGGGAATATAGTCATTCCAGTTAAATTTACTTCCGTCAGCATTTTCGTATGTTTCCACAAAATCAGCGTTCACCAAATAAGTATTCCAACAAGAACCGAAAGAACTACGTGTTCCGTAACGGAAACTGATATCATTACCCAATCCATCCAATCCGATGCACTGTACAGAGAAAATCATTTCCTTAGACTGTTCATTGGCTTCTTTAAACAATTGTTTATAATCACCCTCAAACAAACCGAAACCACATTGACTTACTGCTTCAAAGTCAGCAGCGGCTTTAGCATATTCTTTCTGATACAAATAAGCCTTTCCACGCAAAGCATAAGCCAATCCCTTGGTCACGCGACCGTAATCGCTAGAACCTTCGGTATAGATATTAGGCAAATTCGGTTCGTTGATAGCAGCAGTCAGGTCATCTTCAATAACCTGCCATACAGCGGCTTCTGTTTCCTGCCCTTTGGTGCACTCGGAAGCTTCCACCGGTTCCAGATAAACAGGTACTCCCTTATACATAATGTTCAGTTTATAATAGAAGTAGGCACGAAGCACTTTAGCTTCTGCCATATAGCGTGCTTTCTTATTTTCAGGCATATCTACCTCGGGCAAATGGACAATAGCATCATTAGCCCGTGAGATTCCGGAATAATGTTCAGACCAATAGCTGCTGAACATGCCGTTAGAAGTAGTTATCGTATTTCTCATAATGGGATAATCTGCATCACGACAGTCTGTAGACACACCTAAACAATCCATTTGATACAAGCCCAAGCCTACATAACTTTTGCGTAAAGTAGAGTAAATAGCTGTAACTCCTTTGTCTGCAAAGTTTTCGGAAGTCCACATATTGCCGGCTGCCACATTTCCATAAGGTTTGGTTTCCAACAAATCAGCCTGACAACTGCCCAATAAGAGGGCAACAGAACAGATAGACAGTATATTTTTTATAGCTTTCATAATTTTTATTTTTAGAATGTAATATTAGCTCCAAATGCAAATGAACGCACAGTTGTATATTGCGGAGTAGCACCGATTTCAGGGTCTTGACCCGGGAAATCATCAATGCTGAACAAGTTTTCACCTGAAAGGTATACGCGAATGCTCTGAGTGTACAGCTTATTTGTTAAATTCTTTGGCAATGTGTAACCTAAAGTGATATTTTTCAGTTTCAAATAGTCACCGCTATATAAGAAGCGAGAACTTGTAGCCTGATCCTGAGCACCGCTTTCACCGGCTGTCAAACGGCTATATTTACCGTTCAGGTTAGTACGCGGATCATTTGGATTTTCGGGATCATAGAAATAGTGATCCTTGGCAATCATTTCGGGAAGTCCTACACCGACACGTGTACCGGAACTATTGTAACCAGTTGTTGCACCCCAATACAATTTACGTCCTGCAGCACCTGCCCAATTCATAGAGATATCAAATCCTTTCCATGCAGCAGAAGCTTGGAAACCGAATGTATATTTCGGGTCGCTTGAACAACCTTGGAAGCGTTTGTCGAATGAGTTACCATAAATACCATCACCATTACCGTCGGCATAGAGCACGTCACCATACCAAATCTTAGATTTGCTGATGGTCTTGTTCGGCCAGAATTCGTAACCGGCAGCAATCATGTCTTTCACCCACTGCATATCTTCTTCTGTTCGAATCATACCGTCTTTCGGACCACCGTTAGGCAAAACGTTACCACTGGCATCATAGTATTTTCCACTTCCCTTGTATGCATCCATCATGTACCATTCACCTTTCATGTGTTCTTCTACAATCGGACTAATGGAGCTACCGCTATTAAATGTTTCACCAGCGTTATTTCCCCAGATTTTCTGAGAATCATCTGTCACTGGATTACCATTTTTATCTACATAATTATATTTACCGTTTTTGTCGGTAGTATAATCATAAACAGGTTTGCCAGTGGCATCTTTTCCCTTTTCGTATTTCCATCCTTCAGCGAAGCGACCATTATAGTCTTTCACTTTATTCATATTATAAGAGAAGTTACCTCTTACAGAATATTCTACTTCACCGATGCGGTCTCTCCATCCCAAGTCGATTTCGAAACCTTTAGCATCCATCTTGGCAATGTTTACACGTGGAGCAGACAAACCTCCCAATGTGATAGGAATGCTACGAGTTGTCAAGATACCGGTGGTGCGTTTGTTATACACATCAAATGTAGCAGTCAAACGGTTGCCCAAAGCTGCAAAATCAATACCGAAGTCTAAATTGTTTGAAGTTTCCCAGCCCAATGCACGATTAGCCAAACCAGTCATGGCCAAACCTGCCACTTGTTTTCCGCCGAATGAATAATCTGTAATACCATAAACCGACTGGTATTCGTAGTTACCTACATTATCACCACCATCGTTACCTAGTTTACCCCAAGAAGCACGGATTTTCAAATTGTCCAACCAAGAGCGAGTAGATTCCATGAATGACTCCTCAGACAATCTCCATCCTGCAGAGAATGATGGGAAAGTACCCCACCGAAAATCTTTTCCATAACGGCTGTTGCCATCGTAACGGATGTTGGCTTCAAACAAGTAACGTCCTTTGTAGTCATAGTTGATACGTCCAAACCATGAACGAGTAGAACGGTCGTCAGCACTACCTCCGATGCTTAGCATTTCTGTAGCAGAACCAGGTACGTTAATAGATTCGTCAATCAAACCTTTCAAACTTCCACTTGAAGAGTTCCAATATTTATACCATTCCTGATAACCTGCCATCACACCAATATTATGGTCTTTAGCAATAGTCGTGTTATAATTCAATATATTCTCTAATGTATAAGACCAATTTCCGGAATTAGAAAAAGAAGTTGTCATCTGATCGGGAGTGGTAGCTGGTTTAACTACCTCACCAGTACTGAATTTCACTTGGTCAGATGCATGTGTCCAAATACGGTCTTCATACCAATAGCGTTTGTAGTTAAAGTTAAATGTCCAAGTCAATCCCTTCATAAAAGTTACTTTACTAAAAGCTGTTGCATTGACATTTGTCTTTTTAATGGCACCATTACGGTTATTCAAGAACTGAAGGATACCATTGGCGGTCGGACTTTCTTCCGGCGCTTCAGGATAGCCATAAGCACCGTTCCATTCAGGATAGATACCCGGAGTCGTTTGGCGCAAGAAATTATTAGCACTTGAGAAGTTTCCGGCATCCTTATCCTCCATGTCACCATATACACGTGTACCTACTGTCAACCATTTAGAGACATCAGCTTCTAAGTTAACACGCAACTTATACTTCTTGATACCAGTATTGTCCACTAATCCCGGATTATCCAAATAGCCTAATGAAGTAAGAAAACGTACTTTTTCAGTACCACCACTCAATGATACATTGTGGTCATTGATTACACCATTCTTAAAAATAACATCTTGCCAGTTAGTGTTCGGGTAAGCTACATAATTAGGTACTCCCAGTTCATTTACATCGTTTGGATGTAAAGACTTCTCACGCCAAGTGTCAATAGTATGTTGGCTAAAGTGAATTGGCTGACCAATATTTTCGAATGATTCGTTAATCAATTCCATATAGTCAGCATAATTGTTCACAAAATCAACTAATTTAGTTGGACTAGCTAAAGAAAAACGGCCACTATAGTTCACGCTGATGCGACCTTTACCACGCTTGGTATTAATCAAGATAACACCGTTGGCGGCACGAGAACCATAGATAGCACAAGATGCAGCATCTTTCAAAATAGAGATTGTTTCGATATCCTGTGCATTAATATTATCCATAGACCCTTCCATACCATCAATTAATACCAAAGGGTTAGCATCATTCAATGTTCCTACACCACGCACACGGATGGTAGCGCCATCACTACCCGGTTGACCGGAATTCTGCATAACTTGCACACCGGCACTCAATCCTGCCAATGCAGCAGATACAGTCGTTACAGGACGTGATTTCGCTTGTTCTTCAAAGTCTACCGAAGCAACGGCACCGGTCAAATTGGCTTTCTTTTGAACTCCGTAACCTACCACGACAACTTCATCCAAAGTTTCAGAGTCTTCTACCATTTTAATATTTAATGTTTGTGTAGTAGAAGTAATTTTCACCTCTTGTGTGTTATATCCGATATAGGATATTTGCACAGTAGAATTCAAAGGGACGTTTAAAATATTATCTTTGCATTAAAAATGATATACGCTTACATTCGCGTTTCAACGGACAAACAAACGTTAGAAACCCAACGACTTGAAATAGAAAAGTTTGCTCTAAACAAAAAGTTTTTTGTGGATGCATGGGTTAGTGAAATCGTATCCGGCACTAAAGCTGCAGCAGACCGTAAACTTGGTTCACTACTAAAAAAGATGAAGAAAGGAGATATTCTAATCATTTCTGAAATCAGCCGTTTAGGAAGAAACCTTATGCAAATTATGAGCATACTTAACCTTTGTATGGTTAAAGAGGTTTCAGTATTAACCGTAAAAGAGCAATATGAACTTGGGAATAATATAAATTCTCAAATTTTAGCTTTTGCATTTGGACTTTCTGCTCAAATAGAAAGAAACTTAATTAGTCAACGAACCAAAGAAGGACTGGCTAGAAAAAGAGCTGAAGGATGCCGTTTAGGAAGGATCCCCGGCAAAAAAAACTCTAAATATAAATTAACCGGGAAAGAAGATGTTATAAAACGTATGTTAATAAAAGGTGAACCTAAAAAGACTATTTGCCGCAAATTAAGATGCAGTTTCAATACTTTAAAGAAGCATATAGCCCGTAATCCTGCATTAAGTCAATATGTAAAAGATAAATAGTCTCTTTTTATATAAAGATATATATGTCTATGATTTACAATAACTTATAGTTTATTCTCAAACATAATAAAATATTCCAGTAATCCTATACAAAATATCCACGGACAATTTTTATAGTTAGTTTGGATAATTTAGATAGTCTTCCTACTCATTTTAATAGAAATTTGCAGAGTTTTAAAAACTAACTTTAAATTAAAACTCTATGAGAAGGAATGTCAAACATTACTGCTCTCTATCAAAAAAAATGGTATTGGGAGCGTCGTTAGCTTTAATTGCTAGCGGTTCTGTATGGGCTACAAACGGAAACTCTCCGTCGCCTCATGCTGATATGATACAAAGTATCATGCAGCAAAAAACAATCAAAGGTACAGTCGTTGATGAAACAGGAGAACCAATTATTGGTGCCAATGTAGTTGAAAAAGGAACAACAAATGGTGTTATCACAGACTTTAATGGCGAGTTCACATTAAACGTCCCTTTAAACTGCACCGTGCAAGTATCCTATATCGGTTACGTTACAAAGGATATAAAGGTCACAAGCACAACAAATAACCTGTCTATAAAGTTAGCAGAAGATACCGAAACATTGGATGAGGTTGTAGTAGTAGGCTACGGTGTACAGAAAAAAGTAAATCTAACAGGTGCGGTTGCTTCCGTGGACTTCGAGGAACAAACTAAATCTCGTCCCATTACTACTGTTTCTTCTGCATTAGCCGGTTTAAGTCCCGGTTTGCAGGCATCATCAGGTTCTGCAATGCCCGGTGAAGATAACACTACCCTGCGTGTTCGTGGTGTCGGCACTATGAATACGGCATCTCCGTTGGTTATTATTGACGGTATGGAAGGCTCATTGAATGCCGTAAATCCTTTGGACGTTGAAAACATCTCTATTTTGAAAGACGCTGCTTCTTGTGCCATCTATGGTGCACGTGCTGCCAACGGTGTTATTCTGGTAACCACCAAAACAGGTACACGTGACAAAATCAGTATCAACTATAGCGGTCGCATCTCATTCAACAGCCCGACCCGTATGATTAAAATGATGAGTAATTATGCTGATTACATGGAGCTAATGAATGAATCATATAGAAATGTAGGAAAGTCTGATGATTTATTCGACCAGAAATACATTGATTTGTGGCGTGAGAAATCTAAAGACCCGAATGGTCTGAATGAGAACGGTGTACCCAATTACATTGCTTATCCGAATACCGACTGGGCTGAAGAATTATTCTCGGGTGGTGTAATCCATGATCACAACTTGTCTGTATCAGGTGGCTCTGACAAAATTCGCTTCTTGTTGTCGGCCGGTTATCAGGATAATGAAGGTGTGGTAGACAATACTGCCAACAAACGTTATTCAATGCGTGCCAATATCGAAGCGAATCCGACCAAATGGCTGACTGTGGGTACTCGTACTTATGCATCACAGATGGATCGTGAAGTTGGTGACTTTTCAAATGCAAATAACTTCTTGCGCCAGTCTACAGCCGGTACTTATCCTTATTGGAACGGCAGCTACGGTTACCCGGAATGTCCCGACGAACGTGCTACAGCCAATAACCCGTTATACAAGTTGGCACGTAACGATGGATTCAAGCGTTACAACCGCTTCAATACCACTTTGTTCAGCAAAATCAAATTCTTTGAAGATTTGAGCTGGGATTTCAACTTCAACTATAACCGCTATATCTATGAAACACGCCAGCATGGTGTACCTGCTTATCAGACACGTTTCAGTGACGGTGTAATTGTTGATGGTATTACTCCTCCCTCACAATTGAGTACCAGCTTCGACTACGAATCAAACTATTCTTATACATTGGAGAACCTGATTAACTACCATCACACATTTGCTCAGAAGCATGATGTTTCTGCATTGTTAGGTTATCAGGAATTCTACAAGAACTATTATAAGGTAAATGCAGCCAAAAAAGGTTTGATTGACGAATCATTGAACCAATTCGACGAAGCTACAGAAATGACAAGCATCGGCGGTTCTACCGAGGACTATGCAACCCGCTCTTATTTTGGCCGTGTAAATTACGCATATGACTCACGTTATTTGTTCGAAGCGAACTTCCGTTATGACGGTTCTTCACGCTTCCACAAAGACCATCGTTGGGGTTTCTTCCCATCATTGTCCGGTGCATGGCGTATTTCTGAAGAATCATTCATGGAATCAACCCGTTCATGGTTGGATAACCTGAAGATTCGTTTGTCTTGGGGTAAATTAGGTAACTCTGAAATCGGTAACTATGAATACCAGTCAGCTTACGGAACCAGCAACTATGTATTCGGAAACAGCTTAGTATCAGGTTTAGCCATCACAGCTTATGCCAACGAACTGTTACAATGGGAATCGACAACCACTACCAACTTAGGTATCGATGCAGCATTATTGAACAACCGTTTGACTGTCGGAATCGATATTTATCATAAGATGACTTCCGGTATCTTGTATCGTCCCGCCATGGAATACGTTTTAGGTTACCATAACAACAGTGACGGTGTCAATGTGAAGGCTCCCCGCCAGAATATTGCGGAAGTAAGCAATGACGGTTTCGAACTTTCATTAGGATGGCGCGACAGAATCGGAAAAGTAGAATACTCTGTAAGCGGTAACTTCTCTTATAATAAGAACAAGGTAGACAAGTACAATGGTGAATATACCAGAACATGGGTAGAAGATCCGAACAATACATTAACCGGTGGTAAATGGACAGACAATATCGGAAAAGTCTCATCCGGTGGCAACTCTCCGGTAGTAGAAGGTCACATGTTGAACGAATACCGCTACCGCAGTGTATATAAAGGAAATGGCAAGTACTTTAATGCAGACGGCTCTGTGAATCCGGCAGGTGGTCCCAAGGGTGGTATGATTCGTACAGAAGAAGATATGAACTGGGTAAAAGCCATGATGGATGCAGGTTACAAATTCAAACCGGGTAACTCAATCGGTAAAGCCAATATCTACTATGGTGACTATATTTATGCCGATGTTAACGGTGACGGCGTATATGGTGACTCTGACGACGAAGAATTCCAGGGACGTTCCAAGACTCCGAAATACAACTTCGGTTTCCAGGCTTCTGCTGCATGGAACGGATTTGACATCTCAATGGTATGGGCAGGTGCTGCCGGTTTCGACATCTATTGGGGTCCGACAGCCGGTTACAACGCTGCCAAGACAGAATGGGGTAACAATATCGCACAGCGCATTGCAGACGACCACTATTTCTATGATCCGAGCAATCCCGATGACCCACGTACAAACATCAACGGTAAATATCCGCGTATGACTTATCTTGACGGTAACGTTCAGAATAATGCATCGTCTAACCGCTGGTTGTACAATGGTGACTATATCAAGTTGAAGAACTTGTCTTTAGGCTATACTTTGCCACAGAAATGGGTAACTAAAGTAGCAATGCAAAATGCACGTATTTACGTTTCTGCAGAAAACTTACTGACAATCACCTCTTTCGAAGGTCAGGACCCGGAATCTGCAACCGGCATGGGATACTCTCCGTTTAGAAGTATCGCTATCGGTGCTAACATAACATTCTAATAACCTTAAGATACGAACTTATGAAACTATTTACAAAATTATTTATATTATCAGCTGCGGTAACAGCTCTGAGCAGTTGCCGGGGTGATTTATTGGATACCGTTCCCTATGACAAAGCGGCATCAAACTCCATGTGGAGTAATGAAAACTTTTGTGAACTGGGTGTAGCCGGTGTATACAGTGAGCTGCGCGAAGACTATGTTGCAAAGAGAGCATACGAGTTGGAAGCATTTTGCGTAAGCGGTAGCTGCCGTGATAATGACTATCCTATTCTGGCAGGAACAGCATCTATCGGTTCCGGTCTTTTCTCAGACTATTGGAGACAACACTATGAAGGAATCCAGCGGGCAAACGATGCCATCCAGCATCTTGCAGAAGCTCCGGTTCCCGATGCATTCAAGAACAAGCTGATTGCCGAGGTTAAAGTGTTACGTGCATTCTTCTACTATAAATTAAATGCAGTCTTCAGAGGTGTTCCTTACTATGACGAACCCATCCCTGTGACAGAAGCCAACAAACCCCGCAGCAGTGAAGCGGAAGTATGGGAAGGTTGTATCAAGGATTTAACCGATGCCATCAATGAACCTACATTACCCGACCGTATTGCAGCAGGCAATGCACAATGGGGACATGTAACCAAATCCGTAGCCTATGCATTACGTGGTAAAGTTTACTTGTGGATAAAAGAATGGGCAAAAGCCGAAGCCGACTTCCGACAGGTGGGAAATATGGGACACAAGTTATTCGATGGAGGTTACAAACAACTCTTCAAAGAAGCTAACGAACAAAGTGATGAAGCTATTTTCTCTTTACAATGTATAGACAACAACGGAACTGCCGACGGTAACTCAATGAGCTTCCGTTACGGTGGTCGTACAACATTCGGTTCTTGCTGGAATACCATTTTGGCCAGCACCGACTTCGTTGACACTTATGAAAACATAGACGGTAGCAAGTTCAATTGGGATGATTATCTTCCCGGCTATTCAAGCATGGAACCAAAAGATCGTGAAGTATTCTTCTTGCGCAATACAGATGCAGATGTTTTAAAGGCCGAACTTCTTTCATTGGGTTATGAAGGCGACATTGACGCAGCCATTAAAGGTATCCGGGAAAAGGTAGAAAACCGTTTAAGCAAGTTGAGCACTGCTGCACAGGCATTATATTTACCGGCAGGCAATGAAGCACGTATCAAAGCTGTTTATGAAAAGCGTGACCCGCGTCTGACACAGACCATCATTACTCCGTATGCCACCTATAATGGCTCGGGTAACAGTGTAGACCACACCTTTACTTCACGCTGGCCATATTATGGTGCAGACACTGATGCTCCATTCGACCTCCGTACCGATACACAGAGCCATTTGTACTACTTGTTCCGCAAATTTGTAGCCGAAGGTTCAAGCGAAATGACCAACCGTGAAAAATCTCCGATTGACCTGCCTATCATCCGCTATGCAACAGTTGTATTAGGATTGGCAGAAGCACTGAACGAACAAGGTAAGACTGCTGAAGCAATTGAACAAGTGAACCTCGTACGTGAACGTGCCGGTGTAGCTCTTTTGAACAGCAATGCTGCAACACAGGTTAGCGGACAAGACGATATGCGCACTCGTATCCAGAACGAATATCGTTGGGAAACTGCCGGTGAAGGTGTTTCCTTCTATGAAGAAATGCGTTGGAAAACCTGGAAAGAAAGCAAGTTCAACAACGCTGACGGTACTGCCGGCATGAAAGACATTTGGGGTGTTATAACTTACAACTGGACATGGGGTGGAGACCAATACTATGTATGGCCGATACCTAAACATGAAACAGATATGAATACAAGCCTGACACAGAATCCGGGCTGGTAATATCCCTGTCTTTTCAAGGTAAAAAGTATTATTGGATAGTAAGCCGTCTCAAAGTCACATTTGAGGCGGCTTTTTTTATGCATATCCGAAAATAGGCTGTTTTTCAGTCCTTATGGAAAATATATACATGTTTTAAGGACAAAAATAGAGTATTGCCACTATTCTTTTTTCGCACTTTTGCAGTGTAATAAATATCTTAATCTATATACCGATGAAGAAACTAACTCTATTACTACTTGCATTATTGTATGTTACACTCACATACGCATACACGGAACGCGACCTGCTCCAAAAGCAAGCCGACATCAACCGGTTAAAAGAAATACTGGTATTAGACCGCCAATGGGTGACTTACCCCGATTATAATGACCGTGCCGGTTGGGACCGTTTTCTAGGAACATTCAAAGACGAATATATCCGCCGTGGAGAAAAACGGCTAAATTATCAGTGGCAAGTAGTAAAAGCCACCGATTACCTGGCTTTCGAACGCACAGGCAACCGGCAAATCATGGAAAAACCTTTTGGTGCCAACAACGGTGCCATTGCCGACCTTCTGATGGCAGAGTTGGCAGAAGGGAAAGGACGATTTGTCGACCAACTTATCAACGGAGTGTTCAATGCTTGCGAAATGACATCATGGGCACTGGCCGCACATATCATCGTACAACCTTCCCACAGAGCATTACCCGCATACGATTATCCTGTCATCGACCTTACTTCCGGTGACTTGGGAGGACTACTCGCATGGACTTATCACTTCATGCGCCCATCATTTGACAAGGTAGACCCTGAAATATCACGCCGCCTGCGCCATGAACTCCAAACCCGCATTCTCGACCCATATATGAATAATGATTCATTCTGGTGGATGGGACGCAACTACAACGGACGTATGCTCAACAATTGGAATCCGTGGTGCAACAGTAACGCCCTGATGTGTTTCATGCTGCTTGAAGACAACCGCGACACACTTGCCAAAGCTGTCCATCTGACAATGGAATCGGTAGACAAATTCCTAAACTATATCAAAGCCGATGGAGCTTGTGAAGAAGGTCCCTCCTACTGGGGACATGCAGCCGGAAAAACATTGGATTACCTTGAACTGCTTTCGGATATTACCGGCGACAAAGTAAATATCTTCAATGAACCGATGATTAAGAACATGGGTGAATATATCTCACGCTCTTACATAGGTAATGGATGGGTAGTGAACTTTGCCGACGCTTCGGCACGCGGAGAAGGCAACTCATACCTTATCTATCGTTTCGGTAAGGCTGTAAACAGTGAAGAACTGAAAGGTTTCGCAGCCCTGATGCATCAACCTAAATCTTCGCCCAACAACGGACGCGATATTTTCCGCACCCTTGCTTCCATCGCTGTCGACAAAGAACTGCGACAGACAGAACCCCGCCATGAAAACCGCCCTTTTACCTGGTATCCCGAAACCGAGTTTTGCTATCTCTCTACCAAAGAAGGATTATTCCTGGCAGCAAAAGGAGGGTATAATGACGAAAGCCATAATCACAACGATGCCGGAACCTGCTCGGTATGGATGAACCAAACACCGATTTTAATAGATGCCGGTGTCGGCACATACACCCGCCAGACATTCAGTAATGAACGTTATAGCATCTGGACCATGCAAAGTAACTATCACAACCTTCCGATGATAAACGGCGTGCCCGAAAAATATGGAAAAAAATATAAAGCTACTGAAGTAAAAGCCGGAAAGAACAGTTTCGAAGCCAATATAGCCACAGCTTATCCCGAAGAAGCCAAAGTGAAAAAATGGATACGCTCATACCATGTGAAAGGTAAACAGGCCCGCATCAGCGACTCCTTCGAACTGGAAGAAACAACAGCCCCCAATATTGTCAACTTTATGACTTGGGGCGAAATAGACCGGTCGGAAAAAGGAAAAGTTATCATTCATGTCAATAATGTAAAAGCAGCACTGCTCTATGATGCTGCCTTGTTTGAGCTGACTGTGGAACCCAAAGAGCTGGATGATATCAGATTATCCAAAGTATGGGGAAGTACAATCTACCGTCTGTCCTTCAAAGCCAAACAACAAACCAACAAAGGGAACTATTCATTTACTATAAAAAAACTATAATATGAAATTAAGAACCTCAATTCTTCTAGGATGTGCAGCTCTGTTCACTGCAACCTCATGTACTACAACACCCGCCAAGAAATCCTGGTCGGAACAAGTTATCGAAAACGCACGGGCGCAGATTGGTCTGGAGATAGATACAATCGAAGCCAGCGGCAAATGCCTCAACCCCGTTACCCTTAACAGTAAAGGAGGAGTATATTATTGCGGTCCGGCAGACTGGCGCAGCGGATTCTTTCCCGGCAGTGTATGGTATCTGTACGAACTGACCGGTGACCAAACTTTACTTCCTTTGGCACAGAAATATACTGAAGCCATCAGCGAAGCACAATACCTCACTTGGCACCACGATATAGGTTTCATTATCAATTGCAGCTTCGGTAACGGTTTGCGTATTAACCAAAAGCCCGAATATAAAGATGTGATGATACAGGCAGCCAAATCGCTTTGCACCCGTTTCCGTGAAAAACCGCAGGTTATCCAAAGCTGGGATGTAAAAGGCAATAGCTGGCAGTCACAACGCGGATGGGAATGTCCGGTGATTATCGACAATATGATGAACCTTGAATTATTGTTTGAAGCGACCAAACTTTCAGGCGACTCTACATTCTATAACGTAGCCGTGGCACACGCCGACCGTACTCTGCAAGAACACTTCCGTCCCGACGGCAGCTGTTACCACGTGATTGATTACAGCATAGAAGACGGAACAGTACGTCACCGCCAAACTGCACAAGGTTATGCCGACGAATCGGCATGGGCAAGAGGACAAGCATGGGCTATCTATGGTTACACAGTATGCTTCCGTGAAACCAAAGACCGCAAATATCTTGATCAGGCACTCAAAACTTTCGAATTTATGAAGAATCACAAGAATATGCCTGCCGACCTTGTTCCGTATTGGGACTTGGATGCTCCCAACATTCCGAACGAACCGCGTGATGCTTCTTCTGCTTCCGTTATTGCTTCTGCTTTGTACGAAATCTGTACATATCCCGTAGAGAATCCGCAATCTTATAAAGAATACGCTGATAAGATCATGGAATCGCTTGCTACAGCCGACTATACCGCACCTTTGGGTGAAAACGGACGTTTCCTGTTGATGCACAGCGTGGGCAGTATTCCTCACAACAGTGAAATCGATGTGCCGTTGAACTATGCCGACTATTATTATCTGGAAGCATTAAAACGTAAAATTGACCTTGAAAAATAAGAACCATAAAAATAAGTATCATGAAAAAGCTTTTGATTCTCGCTTTCTTGCTGTTGGGATGCTTCTCAATGGCAAGTTATGCAGCCAAGCCCAAAGCAAAACATGTAGTTTACATCGGTCTTGACGGTTGGGGTTCATACAGTATGCCCAAAGCAAATATGCCTACCGTGAAATCACTGATGGAAACAGGTTGCTATACCATGCAGAAAAGAACAGTACTCCCTTCGTCAAGCGCAGTAAACTGGGCATCCATGTTCATGGGGGCCGGTCCCGAAGTTCACGGATATACAGAATGGGGGTCACGCACACCGGAATTGCCTTCACGCGTAATCGTGAAGAATAACATCTTCCCCACTATCTTCCAAATCTACCGTGACGCTAACCCAAAGGCCGAAATCGGAGTATTGAGCGAGTGGGCAGGTATCCAATTCCTGGTTGACACACTTTCTACCGACTATCATGCCGTAGCACCGGACTATAACAAGTTCCCGACCGCACTGTGCGAAATGGCCGAGAAATACATCAAAGAGAACAAACCGTCATTGGTAGCCATTTGCTTTGACAATCCCGACCACGTAGGCCACAAGGAAGGGCATGACACTCCGGCTTATTACAGTAAACTGGAAGAACTGGACGGCTACATTGCCCGCATTGTGGCAGCCGTAAAAGAAGCCGGTATGTATGATGACACTATCTTTATCATTACTTCCGACCACGGAGGTATCAAGAAAGGTCATGGCGGAAAGACAATGGCCGAAATGCAGACACCTTTTATCATCGCAGGAAAGAACATAAAAAAAGCCGGAGAATTTCAGGAAAGCATGGTACAATATGATGTTGCTGCTACCATGGCATACATTTTCGGATTAGAACAGCCACAAGTATGGACAGGACGTGCCATGAAACAAGTATTTAAATAAAACTCCACATGAAACTACGATTAATTACTTTAGCATTTATATCTGTTTTCTTTTTAACGGCAGCCTCTGCCAAAAAGAAAACTACCGCACCGGTCAACGACCGACAACAATGGGTTGAATTGTGTTACCGCATTGCAGCTCCGGTGCTTGAAAACATGAGCAAGGGCGAACTTCAAAAAAACATGCAACTCGAACTCAGCCCCACTTGGGACGGACGTGATAAACGTGTGGCCTATATGGAAACGTTTGGCAGACTGATGGCCGGCATCTCGCCTTGGCTGGCATTGCCTGACGATGATACCGAAGAAGGAAAGATGCGCAAACAGATGCGCGAATGGGCTGTGCTTGCTTACAAAAATGCCGTAGATCCCGACAGCCCCGACTTCTTATTGTGGGAAACCAAATCAACACAACGATTGGTAGATGCTGCCTATATAGCAGAAAGTTTCCTGCGTGCACCCGAAGCTACCTGGCAGTTGTTGGACGAAACAACTCAGAAACGCTACATCGAACGTTTCCAACGTTTGAAAATCGTACGCCCGGCATATAATAACTGGCTATTATTCCGCGGCTTGATTGAAGCATTCCTGATGTCGGTAGGCGAAGATGCCGACCAATATGTATTGACAGTTGCTTCCAATAAGATAAATGAATGGTATTTGAGTGACGGCTGGTACTCAGACGGTTCTGAGTTCGCACTTGATTATTACAATGCTTACGTTATTCACCCTATGTATATCGAAATGCTGGAAGTACTGAACAAACATCACTTCTGGACACCTATCAGCACCAAACTTGCCATCAAACGCATGCAACGTTTCAATGTATTTATGGAACGTCTTATTTCTCCCGAAGGCACATATCCTGCATTTGGCCGGTCTGTAGTGTACCGTATGGGAGCTTTCCAGACACTTGCCATGGCAGCATGGAAATACGGACTGCCCGAAGGAATGAGCAACGGCCAGGTGCGCAGCGCATTAACTGCCGTAATGAACAATATGTTCAAAGTGGAAGGAAATTTCAACGAAAAAGGGTTCCTCCAATTGGGATTTGCCGGTCATCAGCCCGACCTTTCCAATTATTATACCAACAACGGCAGTTTGTACATGACTTCTTTGGTATTCATGCCATTGGGATTGCCTGCCGATCACCCGTTCTGGAAAGATGCAGCCGAACCATGGACATCACAGAAAGCATGGAGCGGACAACCGTTTCCTATTGATGGACATCATTCACTCAGAAGTGAATAATATCGACTTTAACATAATATTGTTTTAACATAGCCGACTCCTCATTGTTTGCGAAAATAGTGAGGAGTTTTTTATGTCCCTCAGCCACGGATTAAATAAAGGTTCTCGGTTGTAGAACCTTTTAGACGAACCTTAGCTGAGATTTACAATTGTCCGATCTCTTCTATCGACAGTTCTGTATATTGGGCCATCGTAGAAAAGGGAATTCCGTCACTCTTCATTTTGCAAACCGTTTCCGTCCGGGTCTTTTTCATCCCGTCTTCTGTAGCTCCCCTACGAATGTCTTCTTCCACTATCCGGCAGCTCCGACAAGCGACGCTTAGAATAATAACAAAGATTGCTCCCTTTTGGCTAAAAAGTCTTGGTCTTATTGAAAAAGCCTTAGTTCTTTTTCGGAAACTCTTTGGTCTTTTCCAAATACCTCAAAATCTATCCATTATGATACGTTGACATCCGTTAAGATTTACGGAACAGAAGTAAAACAAACACTTAATGATGCTTAACCTGTTAGGAACGTGGTGAATAAGATTTCAGGAGAGAGAAGAAAAAAAGTGCATCTCTTAGTAAGAGATACACTTTTCGCTGCAAATTTACACAAAGTTTTGATAAT